>Ga0310786_10000043_pt1 | contig 198524 bp, 295 predicted proteins | sample AusTroGonzalo_MG_FD_203881 | JGI IMG/M metagenome (GOLD analysis project Ga0310786, IMG submission 203881) | Bovine rumen microbial communities from tropical cattle in Woodstock, Queensland, Australia - Gonzalo_03 (v2) (version 2) | ecosystem: Host-associated > Mammals > Digestive system >... | reverse complement strand
ACTACAGCAGGATCGCTTTGCTCGCATCTTGTATATGGCAGCCGATACACCGAGGGACAGTATGACATCGGGGAAACCGGGGCATTACGGGTGAGTGCAAAGGGTTTCGCATCTTTGGCGGCATTCAAGCAATGGTTAACCGACCAATACGCCGCCGGCACTCCGGTGACGGTGTGGTATGTCCTCGCAACACCACAAACCGCAATCGTAAACGAACCTTTAGCCAGAATCGGCACATACGCAGACACATTAACTTCCGATCAGGCAGGAGTAATACTTCCAACTAATGACGGGAACACCACTATTTCTGTGGACACATCACTTGCTCCGTCGAAGTTTGAGATCAAGGTTCATGCCAAACCGATTCATTACGGTTTCAAAATAAATAAGTCTGTATCAGATCCGTCTAATGCAGTCATCTATACACATGATGCGGTGACAATGACACCGGCTGGAATGGATTTCACAAATGGTGTGTTTGACTACGGTTCGTGGGAAAATGTCTGGTTTATCAAGAACGCTCGTCCTGTCATGCTCAATTTCGACGGCACGGAAGCATACGACCTTGACCCGAATGATTATTCAAAGAAACTCGATGGAACGCCGTCTGACATCGCTGATTCCACAAAGAACATGAACGCAATGATCGCATTTCCGACTGTGTGGATCAAGCGCACAGATGATGCCAGCTATAACTATATCGAGATTTCAGACCGGCAACTTGATTCTGATTTCCACGCCTATGCCCACGAGGACGCAAGCGGTGTTGTGAAGCCGTATATTTATCTACCGATCTACAAAGGTTCTCTCGTAGATGACAAACTGCGGTCTATCTCTGGCGTGAAACCACAATCAGGCACAACCGCACAGCAGGAAGTAGATGCTACATCGGCACTTGGTACGGGTTGGCAGATTTGGGACTACACATCGAAAGAAATGCTTTGTGACCTTCTTACACTCATAAGCAAATCACTTGATACGCAAGGCAAGTTCGGTCAAGGACATTCTACTGGCGGAAGTTCTGCAACTGATTTCCTTGACTGCGGAACGCTCAATGACAAGGGAAGGTTCTTCGGTTATTCTAATACCACTTCACAGGTCAAGTGCTTCGGCATGGAAGCACTCTGGGCTGAAAGATGGGATAGAGAGCTTGGTCTTATTCTTGATGCAGGCATTTATAAGATTAAAGAACATCCGACTTATAACATCACCGGAGAAGGATATACCGCAATCAGTACATCTGTTGCGAAGTGTCCGACATCGAACAACTACATCAAGACAGAAGTGTCTACACAGTTTGGAAGTTTGCCGACGGTTGTTGGTGGCACACAATCGACATACTATTGCGATTATTTCTATCAGAATCAATCTGGTGTTCGCGTCGCCATTCGCGGTGGTTACTGTGACAACGATGCTTACTCCGGCTTGCGGTATGTTAATGTGTATACCGCGGCGTCCCTCTCGGCTTGGCACATCGGCGCCTCCCCTGTTTATAAGCCGATTTAATGCCAAACAATAACGGAAACACAACAATCTCCGTGGATACTACCTTTGCTCCATCAGAATTTGAGATTAAGGTTCATGCGAAAGCGATTACACCGTGAAAGAAAGAGAGCCGGATTAATTGTCTGGCTCTCTCCGTGTCTTATAAACCTCATATATTAAAAACAACCTTCCTAGAATATAACTTCCGGAAGGTTGTTTTTAATACAAAATTCATATGCACTCGAAGATTGTATATGAATTTATTTGTCTGGACTTTTTGCAATTTCATGCATATCATTTATGAAATCTTTGTCATTTCTTACGCGCATATAAATATAGTTGTGCACAACTCTAATAGGACATAATGCAAATATAATCATCATGAACGTGTTTGCCACTGGACGAAATATTAAAGGAAGAAAACATTTGAATATTCGCTTTTTACCGTCCTCTGTAATGTCATCTATCATTTCGTATATAACAGAACATAATCCGAACTTGATGAATGCATATGCGGCAGGAATAGACAAGATATAGATTATTACAATGATTGCAACAATTATATTTATATTAATTGACATATATTACCTCTTATAAATCACACAAAACATATCGGAATAGGACAATGTTTTCATAGTAGTTACTCCTTTCACCAAAACGCCCAAATAGAACTACATCTACCTTTAGGTCTATCTGTAATCCACCAATCATTAACTCTTTCGTCCGTATCTATAGTCTGACCAAATCCGAAGAACATATACTTATATTCTTCTGTAATGTTTACTTCATCTTTTTCCAGATTTTCTTTAGCAAGTTCTACGGCTTCATCATAAGTAAAATAATCTTTTCTTACAGCAAATATAAGACCTTGCTCATCCTCAAACATTTGGTTAGTAACAGCCGGTTTAGACATAGTGATAATCCTCCTTGAAAATTTTAATAATTTTATTATGTGTAGTTATATAACTACATTTATAGTATAACACAATAAGGATTGTTTGTCAATAGGAATTTGAAATGTTTTTGATTTAATTATATTCAAATTCGGAAAACATAGGATAAATAAATCTATATATAAAAAATAAACATTTCTGATATACACTATTATATAAGGATCTAGTCCTTTAATGTTATTCTGTTTGTTTACGAAAATTCTAAATAAAGAAAAGAGGTATTATTATGGCTGATTATTTATGGAAAGGTATAGATGTTAGTTCATGTCAAACAAGTGTTGACTTTAACAAAGTAAAAGCTGCCGGGTACAATTTTGTTATTTTAAGAGCCGGTTATGGTAAATTTTTAAAACAGAAAGATACTATGTTTGAATCACACTATAAAGCGGCCAAAGCCGCTGGGTTATTAGTAGGTGCTTATTGGTATTCATATGCAACTACAGTCGAAGATGCTAAGCTAGAAGCTGATACCTGTATTAAGGTTATAGCTGATAAGCAATATGATATGCCAATATGGTATGATATTGAAGAAAGAAAAACATTAAATACAGGAAGAACTAATGTATCTAACATCGCCACCACATTCTGCAATGCATTAGAAAATGCCGGATACTATTGTGGTATTTATGGTGGACAGGAATTAGCCACGCAGTATCTAACAGAAACTATTAGAACAAGGTATGCCTTTTGGTTAGCACAATACTTAAAGACACCTAAATATACTGGACAATATGGTATATGGCAATTTGGTGTTGCCGGAGCAAAATCAGGAAATAATCCAACAGGTGCTAAATCTGTTCCGGGTGTTCCGGGTGAATGTGACATGGATTATTGTTATGTAGACTATCCTACTAAAATAAAAGAAAAGGGTATGAATGGATTTACCAAAACACCTACTCCAGAACCTGCTAAAACAAATCCTTATCCAGAACCTACAACTACTGTTAAAGAAGGAGATACAGGTGATTCTGTGAAGTGGTTACAATGGTATCTTACAGATTATGGTTTCTTTGATTCAAAGATAGACGGTGTGTTTGGAAATATTACTCTTGGTGGGTTATTAGCATACCAATTCAAAAATGAACTTGATGTTGACGGTAAATGTGGTCCTGCTACTAGAAATTCATTGAAAAGCTACAAAAAATAAAATTATATAAAAATAGAGGATACTAGAAATAGTATCCTCTATTTTTTATTCATAACAATCATCATCATCCGGATAATGGAAATCACCTAAATAACCATCCAGGTTAATAGCAATAGTTGCTGTTCTATCTGGATCTTCAAGATTAAGTTTAAATAAACAACAATCTACAATAGAAACATCTACTTTCTCATCTGTAAATAGTTTATTCATAACTATTTCTCCAGCTTCTTTTGAAAGGTTACCCATAACAATTTTATATCCAGAAATAGAAATAATAAATGTAATTTCACCTATATTTTTATCTTTATCGAATTTATAGGAAACTGAATCTATATAATCTATATTCTCGTTACCTGTTTCTGGGTCAAAATACTTAATAAGCATATTAAATCACTCTCCGTTTAGTTTATTTAATGTATCTTCTATTAACTTTTCAATATTAAACATTGCTTCATCGGTATCATCGTGCCATTCATATTTGATTACTATGTTTTTACCAGAAGAAGAATGATTTTGGTTATTATAAACCTTATCAGGACAGATTAAAGTAAACTGTTTACTTAATAAATCACCAAATAAACTTAAAGTATATCTAGGTATTACTCTGGTATATGTTACAGAATTTTGATCAGATACAAATCCTTTACGAATAAAGAACATACGCATGATTTCATTATGTTTAGTCATATAACTACACCTCCACACATATATAGTATAACACACGATTTCCCTATTTGTCAATAGTAAAACAACAATTTTTATTGTTAAATAAAAAACATTTAAAAAAACCTCTTGACTTTTTCTTCAAAATGTGTTATACTATATATGTAAGTAAAACAAGCATATATAAGGTAGGAGGTTATACCATGAAAAAGGAAAGAGCACTGGATCTTATTGTTAAACTGTTAAAAACAGCATCTGATAAGGGTGCTACTAAAAATGAAGCCATGATCGCAGCACTTAAAGCACAGGAACTTATGGCAAAATACGATATCGATCCTAATGAAGTACATCAGGAAGACAATACAGAAGCTATTGTGGAATGTGCTTCCGAAGTTGGTACTGGACATAAGTGGAAGTTGCAACTGGCCCACATTATTGCCAATAACTTCTGTTGTACAATGTTCTGTTACGACGGTGGAAAAATCATTGTGTTTTATGGTTATAAAAAGAATGCCGTCGTTGCAAGAGAAGTTTTCAACTTCCTGTTTGTTACTGGTATTAGACTTGCTAACAACTGGTATATGAAGGAATACAATCACGGTAATAGGACAAAGGGTGTTAAGAACACATTCCTTCTGGGCTATCTGGACGGTATCAAGTCCGTATTGGAAAAACAGTGCACAGCACTTCAGCTCGTAGTTCCGGATACTGTTAAACTGGCATACAAGGAAAGAATGGAAAATGCATCTCACCATCAACTCAACAGCAGCTTCAAATATAGAGCAGATGCCACTAATGCTTATAATGAGGGTGTTACACAGGGTAGAAACGTAGCAAATGCCAGATATTTGGAAGAAAAATAAAAGAAATTTTCAAAAAGTACTTGACTTTTCAATAAGTTTGTGTTATACTATATTTAGTGGAAACACTAAACACATATAAATAAAAGGAGATAATTAAAATGAAAAAGGTATTTAAAAACAAGACTCAAAAGTACGGTTACTATTTTGGAATGATTGTTCGAGATGGATCCGTTCTGTGTATGTTATTCAGTTTACTGTTCATGTGCGGAAATAAGGACGAACCTAACTGGTTAGCAATGATGTTTTTCTTACTCCTGTTTTTGGCACACATTTATGGTTGCTGGAGAACCGACTACGATACATATGATAAGGAGGATGGTACAGAAGATGAAAATAACAAATTTAATTAAAGAACTTACTGATGTTCTTTTAACAAAAGGAAATATTGAAATTATTGTTTCAGTAAAGGACAAAGAAACAGCTGATTATAAATTTGGTAAACTTTTTGATATTGTACCGTATGACGACGGTACTTTAGGTCTTGTAGGTAAGGAAGAGGAGGGTTCAGGATGAGTAGCGAGTTTCTGTTTAAGAAGATCATGTGGAAAGTACTGTTACTCTGTTATCAGTTCTATTTGTTTACAGATGTAATATGTTCAAAAGAACCTAGTTCCACAGGACGTATTATATGGTTTATTGTTGTTTCTGTAATTGCCCTCATGGATGGAATAAACTTGTTTGTTTATTGGGCTCACTGGAGAGTAGGATACAGAGACATTGAGGAATTCAAACCTGTGTTACATCCATGGAGAATTGTTTTAGGACTGTTTATTCTACTTGGCGATGGTCTAGTAGACGGACTACATAATAGTTCTAATAGAAATCTAACTCCTGACGAAAGAGTAAAACTGGAAAAGACTGTTCGTGAAGTACAAAGACTTCAGACAAATAACCCTTATTATGTCAAACAAAATAGAGGAAGATATCATATGTAAATATGTGTTTCCTAGTAACATTTTGTAACCCTTAAAATTTGAATATCTCAAAAACAAGGGTTACAAAATGTTACATAATATATATTATTATATAATAAACAAGAAAACCAGTAAACATAAAAACAAACATACTAATATACTAAATAATAGTATTACATATATAACATACTAATATTTACTAAATTATAATAATAAAATATTAACTATATGATATATTGATAGTTTTACTAATTCTCTTGTCTGAAATATTATATAATAAGGGTCCGTTAAAACTTTTAACAAAATAGGAGGAAATATCAATGTCTGAAAGAAACTATATGACAGAGGTAAAAAGAGGAATGGTATTCTATATGGATGTTCCTAGTAAGGATCAACCTGTTCCACTTCCTGGTGAGTATGCCATTTCCAAGAAAAGACCTTATATTGTCATTAGTAGTGATGAACAGAATATGTATTCTAACCTTGTTCATGTGGCACCTATTACAACTAAACCTTCCGATAAACCCAGATGGTATAGAGTACCTTTTAGAGCTTCTGATGGTACATATAGATGGGTACTTATTTCACATCTTATGTTAGTACCGAAGGAATACTGCACTGTAGCAGATATGTCGGAAGCATTGACAAATGTATGCCTAAATAATAAGGAACTCACCCAGAGACTTAATGAATCTATTTTTAAGCTCTTGGGAGTTACATACAACGAACCCGAAACTATTAAGGAGGAAACTAAAATGGAAACAAAGCTGGAAACCACTAATCTCGAACCGGTAGTGCAGGTATCAGGAGTTACACCTCAAATGGTAATTCCTAATATTAACATTACTATCAACATTCCTGGACTGGGAGAATTTGTAAAAGCTGTAACTACTGAAACAAAGACAGAAGTTAAGACAGAAGTTAAACAGAAACCTACCGTAGAAAAACCAAAAAGAAACAATAAACCGAAGACAACTTCTAATTATGTTGCACCTAAGGGTAAAAAAGGAAGAGTAACCATTGATAATAACGAAAGAGACGAAATTTTTAACTATCTCCTTTATCATGCGAAAAGATTTGGTGGAACCTTGACTTTAACAGAATGTGCTACGAATCTTGGTGTTTCCTTCAGTACCGTTGTAAGATACTGTACTCGTCTGGAAACTAATGATAAATGTTTTAAAAGATAACTAAATATCGCAGATAAACTACAGTAAACCCTTTTGATTTTACAAAAGGGTTTACTGTTTTATCTACAGTTATATAAGAAAAATAACACTAATTCCCTACAATAAGTATATAAATGTTCTATTGGAGGGGATTCTATTGGAAACATTTGAAAGTCAATTACAACTTCTTACAGATAAGATCAACGATGTTGGTGTTATCGTAAACGAGTTGTATTCACAGTTCCCAGAGTTAAATAAGGAGTGTATACGTTCCAGAGTTCGTAGATATATAAATACACACAGACAGACTACTAAACCTCTGGTAGACATTCTAACGTCACCTGTGACAAAGTCCGTAGAATATAAATCAGATGGAAGTGCTACATTTGACAGAATAATATGTTTACAGGATTCTGAAAATGTAACTCCGGAGATACTACTTAAAGCCCACGGTATGGATGTTGATAAGTGGGAAGTAATCACTTGCAAAAGTAACTTTTATCAATCTCAACGAAAAGGTGGAACTGTTATTAATTTATATCAAAGCAAAATAACAGCTAAACCTAAACTGATTGAAGTTTCCATAGACGACATAAAACATGAATTTGAAAAACTACAAGGTAATCTTAAACCTATACAGGTTAATCATACAGAAAAGAAAGATCCACTCTTATATGAAATAAACATAGCTGATTTACATTTAGGTAAATTTGCTTATAACGAAGAAACAGGTGAAGCACTTGATACGGTTATCACTTGTAAACGGTTTAAGGAACTCATTATTAAAGAGTGTCAAAATATACAGAAATTAGGTAATGTAGAAAAGATATTGTTCGTGTGGACAAATGATTTCTTCAATTCTGATGGAATTAGTAAATCCACAACCGGCGGAACACCACAAGACACAGATATGAAATGGCAACAATTATATCTATGTGGTCTTAATCTACTAATTCAAGCAATAGAAACATTAAGACAGCTTGCACCAGTAAAAACATTCTATATAGCCAGCAACCATAGTAGACAAGTAGACTATTATGCTATATGCACATTAAGTGCTTGGTTTAGAAATTACGAAGATGTAGAAGTTCTTGTAGACCCTGCACCTAGACATTATGAAAGATTCGGAAATGTGTTATTAGGATTTGCACATTCCTATTATGAAAAGAAACAAAACCTCCCGCATTTAATGCAAATAGAAGAAAAGGAAAATTGGGGAGTTACTACATATAGGGAATATCACCTGGCACATTATCATTGTGAAAAGGTAGAAGAGATAGGTGGTATTATATTCAGATGGCTTCCTAGTATCACAGGTGCTGATACATGGACTAATGACAGTGGTTATATAGGAGCTGTTAAAAGAAGTTATTCTTTTGTATACGATCGTAATGGATTAGTACAGATGAACTGTACGATTATTTAAGATACATAACTAATAGGAGGATTGCACAAATGTCTAAATCTAATTATCATAAGAAATTAGGTAGAGCGAGCTGGGTAGACAATGAACATACAAGTCGTTCTAAAGAATCTAACTTTTATGATGAAGATTACTCATTAGAAAAACCTTCTACCGGAAAAAAGAAAAAGAAACATCCAGCACCTAAAAAATGTGATCATAAACACGAATATGAAGAAGTTATCTGTACTTATAAAATAAATATTCTTGGACAACATAAACCGGAAGCTGTTATAAGAGATAGATGTATTATTTGTGGAGAGATGAAAGGATGGAAACATCCGACTATAAAAGATAGTGAACATTATTTTAGTCGTTCTATGACTTATGAAGAAATACTTAAAAACTTTCCAAATTTAACTATTATGGAAATGGATTAAGGAGTGTAATATTATGAAATTAAGAATAAGAGAATCCGAAGCTAAACTTATAAGAGAGAAAAAAACATATAAGCTAAACAAAGAAACTATTGAGGCTATGAAAGAAGCAAATAAAATAATGAAAGGCACTTTATCCAGTCCAACATATTCAACACCTGAAGAGATGTGGAGTGATGTATATGAAAAATAGTATAAAATTAAGAATAAAAGAAGATACTTGTTCTATTCCAGCTAAAACATCCTATTTAGAAGATGGATTTGATGATAACGGTATTTATTATTTCGGAAAGAAACCAAAGCTACCTGTGAACTGGAAAGAATATAAACGGAATGATAATAAAAAACATTATACAGGTTTTGACGAAGAATTTTAATAATATTTGAGGAGTTATTGGAATGAACATAACAGGACTACAAAGAACAACAATATTAGATTATCCAGGATATGTAGCTTGTATCGTATTTACAAGTAACTGCAATCTAAAATGTCCTTTCTGTCATAATTCTGAACTCATTGATAAATGTAACTCTATCATGAGTTCAGAAGACTTTTTCGAGTTTCTTAAAATGAGAAAAGATAAACTAGATGGAGTATGTATATCAGGTGGTGAACCGTTACTACAAGAAGATATTATTTCATTCATAACAGAAATAAAAAGACTAGGATTTCTTGTTAAATTAGATACCAATGGAACAATTCCGGATAAACTAAAAGAACTACTAGACAAACATCTTGTAGACTATATAGCAATGGATGTTAAGAACTGCATGGAAAAATATGCTATAACTTGTGGTTTTTATAATCTTAATACTACAAATATTAAAACATCTATAAATCTAATTATGAATAGTGGTATTGATTATGAGTTCAGAACAACACTTGTTAAAGGTTTACACGAATCGTATGATATGATAAGAATAGCGAATCTATTAAGAGGTTGCAAGAATTATTATTTACAAAAATTCAAAATGTCTGATAATGTACTAGATAAAAAATGCTCCCCTCTGTCAAATGAGGAAATGCAAAGATACCTGGAAATAGTACGATCACAGATACCTAATGCTAAATTGAGAGGAGTAGATTAATTATGTTATTAAAAATTCACGAAAAAGGTGATTCACATTACTTCATTGTAATGGGGTGGAAAGATGATGAACCTAGAAAGAATGCTCCGAAATACAATAGAAGGTTTAATTCTTATGAAGATGCTGCTGAATATTTTGATAGACTATCTGAAAGATGTTCTTTTGTAGAATTATCCGAATATATAGGTGGAAAAAGAAAATGGATTGCCGATACAGAAGATACCACAAATCTATAAATAGTTTGTTCTTATAGGAACCTGATAGAAATCGGGTTCCTTTTGTTTTTAGTTGTAAAAATTAAACAAACTAAATATAAAAATAAAAAGTACCAACTAACACTTATATATGTAATATGATGGGTTTAGGGGTGATCTAAAATGTTCTATGTGACGGTTAATGTTAAAGATCCAATTCAAGTTAAGAAAAGTATCGCTGTTCAGAAGTCACTCACAACTAACTTTCCGGAAATTCTGTTTGAGTTACATGATGATTGTAAATACTTTGATTTAGGTGATGATTGTATTATTTCTGCTGCTGTAACAAATACAGATTTAAAAACAACACCTTTTCAAGGAACTATTGAAATAGTAAATCCACATAGAGGACAAATAAAAGTAACTCCGGTATCAGATGATTTTACTATGACAGGAATAAATACTCTTACAGTCAAATGTACTTTAACAAAAGAAGTTATTTCTTTTCAAACAACTATATTTGTTCAGTCCATCCTTAAATCTATCGAAGAAGCACTATAAACGAAAGGAGAATACTTATGAAAGAGATTTTGCTTAATATGTTATCCACTATTCTTATTGCTTTTACTGGAATGTTTTGTTTTTATATTTGTAAAGCAGCTCATCAAAAAATCGAACAACTTAAACAAAACACAAATAACGAAGCATTGAAAGCATTACTTGATAAGGTAGATTATATAATTCAAGTATGTGTTGAGGCTACTAATCAGACATTTGTTAGTAATCTTAAGAAAGACGATAATTTCACGAAAGAGGATCAGGAAACAGCGTTTAATATGACATTCTCCTCTATCGAAAATATGCTAACAGATGAAGATAAGAAAAAGATAGTAGGTACTTTTGGTGATATGAGTACATTCATTAGAAACTCCATTGAGAAGTACATCCAGGATAATAAAGACATTTAAGAGAGGAGTTTTTAAGATATGGATAACGCTCTTTTAACTCAGAAAGTAACGGAACACGAAGTAAGACTAGATGCTATGGAACATAAAGTAGATACACTAGAAACTAAGGTGGAGGATATCCATAAAATAGCTACTTCTGTCGAATTGATAGCACACGATATGTCTTTTATGAAAAGTGATGTCTCCGATCTAAAGGATGGACAAACAGAGCTAAAAGATGACTTTAAGAAAAGTCAAGAGGAACTTAAAGAACGTATAAAAGATGTAGAGGATGCACCTGCTAGGAAGGTAGCATCTAAGGTAGATACTATAAAAGATAAGATACTCTGGTTAGTTATTGGTGGTGTAGTAGCATTTCTATTAGCACAAATACTTCCAAATATAAAATGGTGATTAAGGAGAGATAGATATGAAACTAATGATTCTCGAAAGTTCAAACATTCACGATGAATATATATTTATAACAACTAAACAGGTTCCTGATTTTGATGGGTTCCTTACAGACTATACTATGTATATGCACATCTTAGCTGATACAGATGATTGGTTTAATTATTTGAAATCGGACAGAGCCGAGATTGGAGACATCCCAGAAGAGTTTATTGATGGGTATGTGTTTGTGTTCGGCGACACTGATCTATACGATCCTAATGAGAACCCAGTATCGTTTGATTATGAATGTGATACAGAAGAAGAAGCCTATGAGTGGTTTGACGATTACAACGGTTTTGAAGATGATGAAGATTATTAAGCGGTGATGTATAGATGATCACTTTAAATGAATATGAACAGGTAATTCATATAGATGCCACAACAGAGTTGAAACAAAATACAATAAAATATGCTTTATATGATGCCCAACGAACAAGACGTTATGCAAAGTTCTATTGTGGACGTTATTATATATCTGTTTCCTTTAATAGAGATTATACTGTTCAACTTTCTTCTAATTACAGAAGTGACTTAAACTTCAACAAGGAAATAGATAGAATGGAAAATAAAAAGTATGCCATCAATACCATGTCTTACTTTATATGGTATTGGACAAATAAATTAAGAAAAATGTAAAGGAGTAATTTATTATGATTAAATTAATGGTTGAAGATACACTGAATGATGGTATTGTTGAAAGTGTTTTGGATGTGCTAGAAGAATTTGTTGACGGTATTGAGGATAATTTAGCTGTATCTGTTGGCAGTAAGGTAAAAGGTTATGATGCTGATTGGTGTGCTGATGTTGAATCTTCTGACTTAAAGAAAGCACGTGAAGCATATATTCAGGCATTAGTAGCAGATCTTTTTGATAAATTTGAAGTTTAATTTATAAAAAGGAGTACATAATTATGAATAAGTTTATTACAAAAGTATTTAAGAGTGCTGGTGTTAATGCCAAAGTTTCCAGAGATACAGAATCTCCTAGATTCAGAGTTGTAGATAATGCTCTAACACTTGAAGGTCTTGTTACACCTGATAAGTATACAATGACTATTAAAGATAGCAAGGGTAAGATTGTTGATAATCTTTCTGTTTCTATTGATAACAGTAATGATATCGTAAATAGAATTAACGAATCTTTAGGAACTCTTAAAATGCTTTCTTCTGTATATGACAAACAGCAAATCACCGAAGATGAGGATGTTGAGGAAGACGAAGAGTTTGAAGATGTTGTTATTGACGAAGATGCTCCTGTTGATATGGAAACTGGACTTGAAGAACTGTATGATGCAATTCTTGATGTGGCGGAGAAAGCGGAACAACTTACAGACCTTGCAGATGACGAAGATGCTGATCAGTTAAATACTATCATTAGCTTTGCAAGTTCTCTGTATGATTGTGCTATTGATGTTGCAGATTATAAGGATGACATTTTTGAGGAAGAAGACGAAATGGACGAATCTGTTAGAAAAGTTAAGAAATCCGATCTTCAAAAGGTACTTGACAATTTAACAATAGCAGAATCTGTTCTTAAGAAAAACAAGGTAATGAAAGATATCGCTGAAGCTATAAAGGATGTTAAATCAGAACTAATAGTTAGGGGAAAGTGATATGATCTATTTAAACAAGGTTGAAGAGCCGAACATTGTAATAAATCAAGACCTTGTTATAGAATACAAAGAAGAAGGAGATATTTATTTAGTTAATGTAAAGAGAAACATGACAAAACAACTTGTCGGATATACTCACTATCAAACTTTACAAAAAATAAATAACTCCTTTTATTTTATTATTCAAGGTCTTTTAGAGGATAAGTTTGAAAATGTTACAAAGCTAAAGGATGCCTATAGAAAGTTAGTAGTAAACTGTAACACACTAATTAAAAACATTTCTAACTTATTACCTGATGATATTTATAATACTATTTGTGAGGATTTAGATAGTTTACAACTACTTATGGAAAAACTAATTTACATAGTAGAGAATTTTTGTTTTGTGGAGGATAAATAAATGAAGTACACACAGTTTTCTAGCATGCCAGTAAAAGTCAGAATCAAGTGGATACAAGATAAACTTATCAAATTTGGATTTTTAAAAGAGAACGAAAGTGTACCATTTAAGAGGGATAAAAAATTCATAAAAGCCCTTATGTCCTTCCAATCTTCTGTTAATATGACACCTAATGCCGATATCACAGAAGATTTATTTGATAGACTAAACTGTAATTGAGGTGATAGCAATGGATAAGCATTATAAACGATACTATGATAGATACCATACTATCACAGAAGACAATGACGAAGAAGAAATTGTTATCGAAGAAGAAATACCTGTTACAGATGTATTAGAAGAGATTGGAGATAATTTAGGTTATCCGTTTACATATTCTGGAACAGTTGGTTCTTTTTCAGTTTCTGACAATGTAGAAGTATCTGTTAGATTTGCAAATAATACTGTTCAAAAAATATATACTCGTATATTAAAAAATCCAGCAAGATTTGATTGTTCGAAGAACACAACTACCGTTGATAATCTATCTGTAGAATTACAAACCTGTGTTCTTATTATAAAAGATGTTAGACAGAAACTAATGTAAAGGGTGATACATAATGATTAAGTTAAGATGTGAAGATTTTGATTCTACCACTTCTATAGGAACACAGTATAATCCTCCTGTAGAAAATATATACGAAAATCTAGAAGCATTAGGTATGTTATTTGCTGTAGCATCTAATGATATTCATACTATTCATGTAAATGCTTGTGGTAAAGATTTTCAAACATTACATTTAGAAGCAAATGAATTATACCAAACACTTGACGGATACATGGATATGGTGTTTGAAATGTGCTGTGAAGACGGTCATTATATTCATAGTATTAACGATGCTAAAGCACTTCTTTCGGATAAATATCCGGAATTTACTGTTTCCGAATGTCCGTTTGAACTTATTGAAGGTGTACAGACAATTATAAATATTCTTAATTTTGTAATCGGTAGTATTAAAGAAACATACGAGGTACTTCCTTCCGATATTCAGTCTACGATGGACGAATGGTTACGTTATCTAAATTCTAAAATGAATTACTTCCTAGGACGTATTCTACAAGGTGCCAAAACAATGACACCCGCTAATGAAAGTATGATGAACAGAAGTACAAGAAGAACTAGAAGAAAGTTTGTTTGTGAACATCTGGATAAACTTAAACTAGGTCAGTCTTATACTATGTTCTGTCAAGTGGAAGATCATATTGAAGATTATAACTGTGATACAGTTGACCTGAAGAAGGGTGACTATATTATAAGAGACTTCCAGTTTGGACATCTCCCTAATGGTGGAAATAAGGGTTATATACCTTATGAAGTTGTTGATATTGAGTATGATAGAGACAATGATATTAACGGTTATAGAGATGTGAGAAAACGTCTGCATCTTTATGACGGTTATGAAGATTTTTATATTGAATGTTATAATGATAGATTCAATGGTATGTTCCATAAATTAAAGAAAAGTTCTGTTGAGAAATAAGGTGAATTAGAATGATTAGACTACGAGAAATATGGGATGGTGGACCAGATCAAGGATCTCCAGTAGAAGGTACTTATTGTGAAGAGTGTGGTCAACAATATCTTCCAGGTGATATTAGAAAGGTTTACTACGTTGATGAATTAGACGAAACACTTTGTGATCGTTGTATAGTCAAACCTATTATTGAGGATATTTTTGATAAAGAACTTATGGATTCCAACGAAAAGTTAGATTACTTAAACGAATTATACGAAGAAGCCTGGGAAGAAGATCCTGTTATTGAAGAAGTTGAGGAAGGAATTTACACAACATCTTTAACAGGTGATTATAAAATGACGGAAGATGAGGTTATTGATGTATTAATTGAGGATATATCCGATCTAGGTCCTACAGAACAACAATTAAACGAATTATTCCCTGATTATACATTTACTCGTGTAGAAACACAATATGAATGAGGGACTAATTATGATTACATTAGAAACAGTAAATGAAAATTTAGATTTCGACCTTCATGTAGAAGCGAAAAGAGAAACATTAAAGAAATTTATAACACAAACGGTAAAACATTTTACTTCTGTTAATATTATTCCTACTATTTCCCAAATATATGATTATATAACAGAAGATAGATGGTTCAAGGTTCATGTCTATGATGGTGCTAGATGCGGTGTTTCAAGAAAAGATTGGGAATGTTTATCTATAAAAGATTTTTGTCAGAATATTCAGAATCTTTGTTCCTTTAATTTAGACGATACCAACGAATCCTTAAAGAAATATAAAAAAGTCTAAATACTAAATAAAACTGCATTTCTTCGCTTAAGCAAATATCTAAAATTAGTAAACAATAAAATTGTTCAAATTGAACTAGCAGAAGAAATCGAAGATATGTTACCGGATGTTTTTGAAAATTGTAATTCTTTAATAGGTAAACTTGAACGCTTTATTAAGTCTTTTGATTAAAGAAGTGGTTAAATTGATATGTAAACATTGTGGTAAAGAGACATCTACAGTTATTTGTGAGCATTGTGGTATAAATGTTGTTTGGTATAATAAATATGGGATTCAGCATGATATTGAGAATCAAGATGAGTTAGCACAATATGATATTTTTATACCTGATGAAGATGTTTCTATTGAAGAAGTAGTTACAGAAGTTTTTAATACTAATAACCTTTGAGTGTATTACAACCTAAAATGGGTTGTAATACACTGATAAGGTTGTAATGTTAGAAGGAGTGTATAAGAGTATGGAAACATATGAAATCATTTATGATTATTGTGGAGAAGACGGTAATTGTGATTATAACATCCGTGAAGAATTTACTGGTACATGGGAAGAATTAACAAAGTATATTAAACAAATGAGAAGAAATGGTTGTTATAATATCAGTGCCACAGATATTACTCCAGAAGGATATGAAGAGTCTGTAAAGTTAAAAATTAAAGAAACTATTCTAAACGAAAGCCGTTCCGAAGTGGCAGACAAGATTGCTGAAATAGTAGGACTTCAAGGATTCTGGACACGTGAAGACGAATTTGTCGAATCCATGGAAGAGGAAGGTCTGAGTGTAGATTATATTGATTATGAAACAGCTGAGATTTCTTCCGATGACTCAGAAGAAACTTGCCGTGTTTATTTTAACCGGGGCGGTAAAAGTTTTACTATTTCTAAGATAAAGTGTTTCAATGAGGAGGGTAACTCCTTCTGGTATGAGGAGGAGGACTTATCTGAAAGTTTAGATGACGACTATACTACATATAGAGTTTGGTATCATCCATTTGATTATCCAGACGAAGAAGACTATGTGGATATTTATGCAAAAGATACAAAGGATGCAAGATATAGAGGCAACGCATACGGTTATGTAACAGATGTTGAAATGTTAGTTGATGAGTTGCAAGAAAAAGTAGAAATTTCAGAAGTTTATAGTGACGATGATGATTTGGATGATCTTATTCAATCCTTTGTACAAGAATATGATTCGGCAGTAACATCTATCAATTCTTCAAAACTACCAACAATCTTTAGTTTAGTACAGAAACTAGGAGGTTTTAAGCCTGGAACTGTCAACGCAGATGTTGGTGGGGGTCGTTTTGATAACGCAGCACAATACTTAAAAGACTATGATGTTCTTAATTTAGTATGGGACCCATTTAATAGAACAAAGGAACATAATAAGGATGTAATTGACTTCATTAAGAAGAACGGTGGCGCCGACACTGTTACCTGTTCTAATGTATTAAATGTTATTAAGGAACCAGAAAATAGGTTAGCTGTTATTAAGAACTGTGGTAGACTTGTAAAAAATGGTGGAACTGTTTACTTTACTGTTTATGAAGGTTCCGGTTCCGGCGAGGGTAAAGCAGACGATAAGAGAAAGTCATTCCAGACAAATATGAAAACCACAGACTATCAACCGGAACTTGAAAAGGTATTCAAAGATGTAAAAAGAAAAGGTAAATTATTTATTTGTAAGTAATCAAGGAGAAAATATGGTTCTTACAGAAAATAGAAATTATCCTTATGAAGGATATTTCTGGATAATCAACGATACAGTTATAGGAGTTACATCAGAAGTACCCCAATATAACTATGATTATAACTTAAATGGAAAGACACATAAAAACACCTGGGCTTCTATTAAAGCTAATTATAAAATTGATGGTAGGGAAGTAGCGTGGAACTACTTCCCTAGGGGTAGGGTAATAGTGGATCCAAATTATGATTTTGATGATAAATTCGATAACTATTCTTGTATTGTTTTTCTGGACAAGTGCATTAACAATAAAGCATACAAAAAGCTAATTATGGATTATTACAACCTGAATTTACCAACTATACCACATATAAATTGGACAATGCTGGGTGAACGTGCCGGAATAGATCATTATACCTGTCATAATTGTAGAAAACAAGGTGATATAGATGCTTAAACACGTTATGAAAAGTTGGTATGCTCATAATTCCAATTATAAGGAATGGGAAGACAAGGTTCTTAAATATATGAATAAGGAAGAATTTGAAGATCTTATGTTTTTCCTTGAAGATTTATATGAAAGAGAAATTGGAATTGATAGTTATGTTTTAAAGTTTGATTCTTTAACAAATAAAATTTCTTTTATTTCAACCCCTGACTGGGATACAGAAAACGAACCTACTGTCGGTGATTCTATTTGTGCTTGGGTAGACGAAGACGGAGAATTTCAAGCAAAGAAAATAAAAGGAAAGAATCAAATTTACCATAACAAGTGGCAATTCGTTCAACCTGATTACAGTGGGTTTGATGTTGAAGAAGCTAAAGAAAGAACAAAACTCTGGAATTCCATTCCAGATATAAATAAACATAAGTCAAGAATAGGATATAGAAGTTATTGGAATCAACTATTAAACGATAATAATATTCCATTATAAGTAGGTGATAGTGTGAAATTGAGAATAAAAGAATCAGCACATAACATTCTATATCACTCGGTATTCGATAAAAACTCATATAATTATGTTTTAAGAAATGGTATAAAGGCAGACGATCAAGGATGGGTTTATTTATCTGAAAAACCCTATAAGGATGCTTACAGAACTTTTCAAGTCGTAGTGCCTAATGAAACCTTACTATACGATTGGGAAGACTTTTGGTTGGATGACGATGGAAATGAAATTGACTTTGACCATGTATACGATCCTGATAATAAATATTATATGTATTATGGAGACATATCGAGAGATTATATAACTGAAAAACCAACTATAAAAGAATCTATCGAAAAAGTAGATGATATACTTGTTTTTGATTATGTTGGGGATCTTGTAAATATATTACTGAATAAACCAAAACCTTATCGTATTTGTTACGACCCAAAAAATGATATTTATGGATTAGGGGATGCCTATAAATACATACATGGATATATAGAGGATGCAATGCGTAGTTTAGGTTATGAACCCCGTGTTATAAAAGGTGCTACAAATGAACTAGGTTGGGAGTTACCGGATAGAACCGACTATGTTGAGTGTACTTTTATCCCTTATGATTGTGCAGATGATAGTTGGCAAGTAGGTGGATTTGTAGGAGAAAGATCTAAACCTTTTTACATTTCTACAGGATTTATTCTAATGGGTGGAAATAAAACACCACAAAAATCTTTGCCTGATTTATATAAAGTTCTTGAGCGTCGAAATGCTGTCCTTAATAACCTTTCACATAATGAAATAGAAACAATTAGAAATACAGCTAAACGTAGATTACAAACCACCTATAAGAAATTCGAAGAACTTATAAAGTTATATAAAGATAATGGTTTTCGTTTAACAAATCCTAGATATAGAGGTTTAACGGGGTTCAAAGAATACAGTGACTACCGCATAAAAAATCCAAATAGTTGGGGTATTGATAGACCTGAGTATGATACCATTTGGAAAGATACTATTCCTGGAAGAAATATGAACCCTATGGATGTTTATATAAACGAAGGAGAAGAGGATGAGCAAGGTCTATATTGGATATATTCAGATATTTTAAGCACTCAATCAGCTATATATAAAGAACTTATGAATACCTGCAAAGAATATAATCTACCATACTCTACATTCTATGACTTATAAATAAAACAAAGAGTTTTTATAAAACATGGAATGATAATATAACTATAATTATGACCTTTCATTAAAAGGTACACAATTAAGGAGTGAATTATTTATGATTAAATTATACAAATCAGATGATCATGCATCCCTCAAAGAACGTGAATATGTAGACGATGTCTACACAGTTGTTTCTAAAGAATCTATGAATATGGAAGATGATTTAAGAGGCATTTATGTTGATGATTCTTTGGATGCTTTGGAAGACGAACTTTCTGCAGAAGGATTTGAATATTATGACGAAGGAATTTGCATAGCTCCTGCAGATTGCCTGTATAGAATCTGGAAAAATGACAAATATAAGATCTTTATTTATTTTGGTAACGACGATAATATCGTTTATAATATCTATGTTAAAGAAAAAGATACTACTTTAGAGTCTGTTTGTTCTAGAAAAAGAAAACTTCGTGAACAAGATGTAGAAATAGAAGTAAAACATGAAGGAATTCTAGAAGTACCAGAAGGAAAAAATGTCGAAGATTTACCTATAAAACACTTTGTTGACCTTGCAAAGAAGAAAGGTCTTTCTAAAATTACAAAAGCTCTTAATAATCTTCAAGTCTGGAACAAAAAGAAAAACCCATCTCTTTCAAAATGGGCTGGAGATATGATTGATAAAGTATCCAAGAAGATGGAAAAGAACGAAGCTTTTGATAGATACAACCCAAATATAGAAGCTGATTTTATGGAACCTGGAAATCTATATAATGATATGCCAGATACAGAAAATACACAAGATGATGTATTTGAATTTTATGTATCTTATTGTATGAATAATTGCAGGAATGAAAATATAGCAAGAGAATATCTTGAATCTGAAAATCTACCAGATTCTTTTATAGATTCCATTATTGATGAAATATACAGAAGATTTGACATAAGTGAATCATTTTCAAATGGAAGAACAATAAGAGAATCAGCAGCAGAAAAAGATCTATATGATGATTTATATAGTTATGCGGACCAATATAGAATGACATCCAGATGGACAAAAACAAATGTCGAAAAATATCTTGAGCGTCAAAAGAATTTTAGAAGAATGTCTGATGTTGATTTTCAAAAGGTAGTAGACAAAGTAAATAAAGATTTTAAACGTAAGAAAAAAGTAAAGAGTTTTCCATACGATTCAAATTCATATAAAACAGAATCTATAAGAAGAAAAAGAATAAAAGAAGATTCGTGGGATGACTTTGTAAAACCAAATATTGAAAAAAGATATATTTGGCCTTTATACGAGGACAGTGCTTATGAGATATCTGAAATAATTGAAAAGTATCAAAATACAAACAGATTTAAAAATGAAATAAAGAGTTTCGATCTAAAAGACATTTCTTATATGGATTGGCCAGCACTTCAACTAGAAATAGAATGTTCTTATGAAGTATATGTTCTAATTAGAAAAGATATTGAACGTGAAGGTCTTTATGTAGATGATGACGAGTTTGACGAATCGTTAAATTAAAAGAATCTAAAAAGATGAAGCATACAAAAAACTAAAACATTACCTAAATATGAAATTGTACGAAAGAAGAAATGATTTATAAAATATTGGCATAAAAATACCTGGTATCTAATTACCAGGTATTTTTCTGATTAAATTTCGTATTCTTCAATCATCTTTCGAACTCTTTCAAGTTCACTATTACTATGAACAGTTCCACCGGAATTCATTTCAAGGTACCATTTCAGAACATCTTTTTTATATGCCAGATTATTAATGTTGAATTTAAGTGTATGCTCAAGAGGAATGTTATCTTCGAACTCATTATAGAAATGTCCAAAAACAGGAATTTCATTATGAAGAAATCTAAGAATTGCAGTAAGTCTCTGAAGTCCATCAACACAAACCATCTGAGGAATGTCTGTGTTCTTGTTAAAAGACCATTCTCCAATATTGAAATAAATAACTCTTGCAGACTTTCCTCCACGAAGGAAGAATTCTACATACTTAATTTGCTGTTCTTCCGTCCAGACATTTCCTCTTTGAAAATCAGGATTAAGTTCAAGATTATAATCTTCTTCATAAGACTTAAGCATCTTTTCAAGATGTCTTACATGAATATCGACTTCATATTGTCCATATGTGAACTGTTCAATATTTTTAAAACTTGCCATAATTCATAACCTCCGAAGTAATAAACCTATCCTGCATCTATATAGTTTACTGTAATTATAGTATAACATATTTTTATAAGTTTGTCAAGGGTTTTTAGAATCTTTGCTTGTAAAATAATTCACAAATATTGTCCTATATTTTTGTAGAATAATAACAAAATAATTTACCCGAAATAATCTTGACAAATTTATGAAAATGTGTTATACTATATATAACAGCATGACACTATATAAGGATCGTTATAAAAAACTACTGGGTCTTATAAGGTCATGAAAAAATTATTAAAATAAATATACAATTACACAAAAAAACAAGTAGATGTCAACATTATAAATTGTAACCTTTTTGAGTAGGTTACATTATCTCATCTGCCAAGCGTAGAAGGAGTTCAGTAGAGTGTCGTATAAATGAATTATGTGACATTTTATACAATTTTTTAATATAACAGTTTTTATATGAGGAGTGTTTCTATGAAACTTTATGTAAAGGAAGATTTGGACAATATGGAACCGGAATACGGTGTGCTGTTCAGAAATCCAAAAACAAATAAAAACTCACTCTGTATCTTTCCTAATAAAGAAGAAGCATTTGAATTTTTCGAAGATTGTGAACTTTTTGGAAGAGGTGTTTTTGATAAATGGGATCCAGACATTATGTCTAAAGATACGGGTAAAGGTTACGAACCTGATAAGTATGGTAAATGTTGGTATATAGCTTATACTTCGGATGGTGATGAATATCTTCAAGAAGTAAGAGTTATAAATAGAGAACCAGTTATTTTTTAATAAGAAAGGATGTTTTTATTATGATAAGAAGGCTAAATGAATCTAACGAAACCGAATTAATGAGTTGGGCAGAGTCCATTCCAATGGATGAACTTTGGGATGAAATAAGAGAGGTAACTGGTATAAACGATTTGGATTTTGACTACGACATCTACGAAAGTCGTGGTTATGTTCGAATTAAGTTTAAATCTCAAGATCTAGCAGATAGAACCGGGTTCCTCCGTGTTATGTTTGGTGAATTATACATTGAGGAATTTAATTCAGAGGTATACTATAAAAAGGAAGACCACCAGCCGGCATTTTGGGGATCCGCTAGTTTTGCATACAGGCATCCAGACGGTGGTTCTAATGGTTATACCTTCTTAAGATTTTGGTATGATGATACAAATGGTTGGCAATTTAGACATGATTAAAAAATAATAAGGAGATGTTCACTATGATTAGAAAAATGAGTAAACGTAGTATTGTTAAAAACAACATCAAGGAAAGTTATTCTGATATTTGGTCTGAAAACGCATGGGATGCCTATGATATTGCTTTAAAGTATCTTGGAGCAGACGGTCTATGTGAAGAGCTTGCTAAAGCTATGGGAACTGACGAACTTGCAAATAACCTAAAGTATATCTTTAGAGTTAATGAGATTCCTTTTATGAATGACGAGGAATTTGAGGAAGAGTTTGACGAATCTATTGTTAAAGAAGCCTCTGATAAGAAATGGCTTAATGTCGAAGTAACCGAAGACGAATATAGAAAGTTGAAGAAATTCCTGGTAGATCAAAACATTAAACATGAAGCATCAGGTGCTTATAATATGATTCATGTTGAAGTATATGTTGATGAATATGAGAGACAGAAAGTAAATGATTTTCTTGATACACTTGACGAGGGATGTCATAGTAGTAAGAGAAGACCTAGTAAACGTCGTAGACAAAGAAAGTAATATTCTGTAAACCGTTTATAATATAATTTGTGAATAATCCTCTACTATAGATTTAGTAGAGGATTATTTTTTATTGAGTTACATATTATAATTAGAATTAAATATAAATTTTATAAGTTTTTTCTACTATATCTTATACAAGGATAAAAAAGTAGGAGGAACTTTTTTATGTTTACATGGGATCAAATAAAAGACATGAGTAAGGATGAGTTCGCTAAACTTTCACCGGAGAATAAGGAACTTATCCTTAAAATTTTAACGGAATATAAAGAGTGTGGAAGTTCAACAACATTGAAAGAATTGTGGGAAGTAGACTATACAGAAATTCCAGTATCTATCGATGAATTCATTTGTAATCCATACTATCTAGGAAATTCTACAGGTGAAGGTACTCTTATTTATCCTTATTGGAGACAAAAGTATAGAGAAATATTTGATCCTTCATTAGGTTACGAGGAAATAGTTCTAACAGGTGCTATTGGTGTAGGTAAAACAAGAACTGCTGTTGTTTGTTTATGTTATTTATTATATAAACTAATGTGTCTTAAGAATCCACAAAAATATTATAACTTCCTCGAAGGTGACAAAATAACAATATTCTTCCTAAATATTACTCTTACACTAGCAGAAGGTGTAGGTTATTCTACCATGCACGAATATCTACTAGCTAGTCCTTGGTTTATGCAAAGAGGAACTGTTAGTGGTACTAAAAATCTAAGATACAATCCTCCACATAATATTGCTATTACATTTGGATCTAAAGGCGAACACGCATTAGGACAACAAATATATTGTGCATTCATGGACGAGGTTGATTTCAAACAAGGTTCTAAAGGTGTATCGGCATTAGATCAATCTAATAAAATAATGGCAGCGTACAGAACTATAAAAACCCGTATTAATTCACGTTTTATTAAGAATAACGTGCAATATGGAAAATTATTCCTAGTTTCCTCCAAGAAATCAGAACACGACTTTCTAGAAAGTTATGTTGCTGAAGTAAAGAGAGGAAAAGATTCGGATAAAATGATGGTGGTTGATGAACCACAATGGGTCATTAAACCAAAAGGAACCTTCAATAGTAAAACCTTTCCGGTCGCTGTCGGTAACAGATCCTTAAAATCACGAATGCTACCGGAAGAGACCACGGAAGAAGAAAAACAAGCACTTATAAAACAAGGATATAGAATATTAGAGGTTCCGCTTAATTTTAGACATGACTTCTCCATAGACATAAATGCAGCCCTGATGGATCTTGCAGGTATCTCTGTTGTAGGTACAGTCTCCTTCTTCAATTATGATATGTTCTCCAAATGTTATAATTCTAATTATAAGAATCCATTTGTGACTGATATTTTAACTATTGGAATGTATGATGAACTAAAAATTCAAGATTTTTTCGAATTGGATAAAATACCTTATTCAGTAAGATCCATGCCACAGTTTATTCACATAGACGCTGCTTTAACAGGTGACAAGGCAGGTATAACAGATGTAGGTGCTTCAGGTCTTAAAGAAATACAATTATACGACGGAACCAATGAAAGTGTTGTTTCTGAAATGACATATAAACACATATTTACCGTTGACATAAAGGCACCACAGGGTTCTGAAATATCGTTTGAAAAAACAAGACAGTTTATTTATTATTTAAGATCGGTTGGCTTTAACATTGTAGGAGTCTCGTTGGACGGTTATCAGTCTGCGGATACAAGACAGTTACTTATTGCACAGGGTTATGATGCTACTATCATATCCCTAGATAAATCTCCACAAGGTTATCTGACATTACGATCTGCTATGAATGATCAAAGACTTTCTTTGTTACATATAGATTTATTAGAAACAGAGCTAGTACAGTTACAAAGAGATGTTCAGACAGGTAAACTTGATCACCCCGATGGCGGTTCGAAAGATATGTCGGATTCTTTAGCAGGTGCCTTATACAATGCTACACTTCACAAACAAGAATTGGTAGACAGCCTACAATTATTATCATCCGCTATAGAAGTAAATGACGAAATGACAGCAGAACAGGAATTTATAAGCGATATGGAAAATTCTATGAAATACCAGCAATCTAAACAAGCTGAGGATAAATTAAACGACTTATTTGGATCACTAGGTGGGTATAACGATCCAAATGTTATTTCTTGGTAATATAAAAGGAGGTTTTACAGTGGGTATTAGACAATTTTTTGAGGATGCTTTTCGTATAAAGGTGAAACCATTAGATAACGAATACGATGGTATGAATATTACTAAAGACAATGAGGATTTAGCTAATAGACAGATTCATAATACAGAACCGGGTTCTTTAATTGATGTAGAAGCCATAAACAAATTTAGAACTCTTTCTTCGGACAGACAACAAAGATACGACGAATTTGAAAACATACTTAAAGACGCCACTATTGCTGCTGCTGTTGAAATGTACGCTGATGATGCTACACAGTATAATTATAGAACAGGAAAAATCATATGGGCAGAATCTGATGATAAGGATATCGAAAAAGCAGCAAATAGACTACTCAGTGTTTTAAAAATTAACGAGAATGCCTGGTCTTGGATTTATGCATTAGTAGCATTCGGTGATGTTTATTTAAGACTATATAGAAACGGTGACAGTTCAGATTATAATGAACTTTATTCCTCCTATAAATCAGGTGCTACTGCCATAAGAGTAAAACCTATTGATAAATCCAGAAAAATAGATGAATATGTAGAATATGTAGATGATCCAGCTACAATGTACGATTTACAAGTTCGTGATAAAACATCAGGATTTGTAAGAATGTTAAATACAGATAATAATATGGATACTACATCTTCCCTATACCATTCATTTATGAATAATACAGTAGAACTATCCGATGTAAACATTTATGATAGAACAAGTTTTATTCATATTTGTCTATCGGGTAATATTGACAGACATCCGGAACTGTTAGCATTAACGAATTCTAAAGACGGATCTGTTCAGGTATACAAAGTAAAGACAGGTAAATCTATTCTTGCAGACGCTTACGAAGCTACTAAAACAGTAGAACTACTAGAAAATAGTTTAATGCTTAATAGAGTTACAAAATCGGCTCTTGTTAGAATTCTTCAGATAGAAGTAGGTAATATGCCTAAGCCCGAAGTAGAAGCACTATTAAGAAGAATCAAAAACATGATTGAACAGAAAATGGCACTGAATAAACAAAACGGTGTTGTGGCATCTTATAATTCTCCAGGTCCAATAGAGAATGTTGTATACATACCCACCAAGGAAGGTAAAGGTGTAATTACATCTACAAACCTAGGTGGAGATGTAAATATTAAGGACATCGTAGATGTAGATTACTTTAATAATAAGAAACTTTCAGCTTTAAAAATACCAAAACAATTCTTAAATTACGACGCTCCTGAAGGTTTAGGTAACGGTACTTCTTTAACTAAATTAAGTTCAAGATATGCTCATACTGTAATGCGTATACAAAATGCCTTTATTTCTGGTATCACAAACCTACTAAATTTGTTATTTTTAGACAAAGGTTTAGAATATATAAATAAATTTACATTAAAAATGGTATCTCCGGCTACAATAGAGGATACGGAAAGAGATGAGCAAATGAACTCTCGCCTCGATCAGGCATCTTCTATTATTGACATGATCGATGGTAAAATTAATGAGAACGGTATGCTTAAAGTAGTTGAATGGATACTTGATAACTACTTAAATCTTTCTGATGTTAGTGCATTGTTAAAGAAATATAAAGCTGTTCAGGATACGGATAATTCGTTTGAGGGTCCTGGTAGTGGAAGAAGTTCCTTTGATGTAGATGTTAATATGAGTGGTGGTCCTGGTTCCTTCGACCAAGGTCCTTCCATGGAAACAACAGAATTTAGTTCTGAACCTATGGAAACAGAGCCTATCAGTGAACCTACGATGACACCTGAGGCTTAAACAATTTCGGAGGTTATAAAGTAAAATGCTTATTTCAAAACATGATTGTTTTACAATTCTAAAAGAACTGCATAATTCTGGAGAAGATGTCTCCGAAGAAGTAAAGGAAGCTATTGCGGGTAATATTCCTAAATGTGTGGTTCGCAAATTAATTGAACAAGATAATGATGTTGTACGTTTTTACTTAAACCTTAATAATAAAGCACATAAAATAATAAAAGAAATACTCACTTGCGAAGGAAAACCAATAAAAACATATCTGAAAATAGCCTCTAGTATTATTACTCAAGGTTTGATAACTATGGAACACTTGTATGAGAACGACATACAAGGTCAAAATAAGTTTATAGAATGTTTGGGTCTTAAAGAACTTTCCTTTGGTATAAGTGAGTATTTTGCTACTGGTAATTATGAAAGCCTCGTTACTGCCGTAAACAGTAATAGAAATGATATAAAACTCATACTAGATTAATTCTAATACTTTATGGAAAGGGGTGATCAATATGCAGGTATTAATTGAAACTAGAATGAATTCCCTTAAACTTACTGAAAGTAAGGTTACTAAAAAGGGTTGTTTAGGTCGTCTAGAAGGTGTTTGTGCTGATTTCAAAAACCCAACAAGAAATGGACGTAAATATCCATTAGGTCTTTGGAAAAAAGTATTTAGTGATAGTTTGTTTAAAGAATCACTACAAAATAAAACACTTTTTGGTGAACTTGATCACCCAGAGGATAGATTTGAACCACTTATTTCTGAGGCGTGTGTCGTTATGACAGATTATCGTATAGATGAAGATGCGGGTCTTATTTATGGTGGTTTTGATATCCTAGATACTCCAAAAGGAAGAATACTTAAAAGCATATTGGATTACGGTAGTGTTGTTGGTGTGTCCAGTAGAGGACAAGGAGACATTGTTGAGTCTTCCGAAGGTGAATGTGTTGATGAAGATTCATATGACTTTGCCTGTTTTGATGTTGTTTCTACTCCGGCAGTAGAAAAAGCAAGACAAAAAGTAACAGAGTCTGTGAAACGTATCAATGCTAAAAACTTCAAAGAATCTGTGGAAACACAGATAAAGGAAGCCGAAACAGTCGCGGATCTAAACATTATCCGTTCTGTTGTTAGAACTTCCAAACTTAATGATTCTGATATGGATTCACTTATTGAGTCCATTGAAGATAGATGTAATAGTCTACAAAATGTTGGTGAAACTATCACAACGGTAGAGGAGTTACAAAATCATGATGCTGAATGTGTTATAGAGTCTGCTAATACTATTAGAGATAAGAAAAAACTATATCACTGCATTACAGAGCTTCGTAAGAAAGTATCCGCTTATAAACACAGAGAATCCAGATATCTTGAAACAATGTCAACATATAAGGAACAATTAAGTTCTTTACAAGACCAAGTTGATAGATTAAAGAGATTCTCAAGTAAAGCAAAAACTAACTTGTCCATAACAAATAAGAAGTTATTAGACACGGAATCAATACTTTCTGATACAAGAAAGTCCTTGTTTAGTCTTAAAAAGGAAAGAAGTAGTTTATCTAGAGCTAACGAACAGTTAAAGCTCGATAACAAGAACCTTACAAGACAGTTAGAGGAACTTAAAGAAAGTATTACAGTTAGAATGTCCAAAAAGGACAAGGATATTGACAAACTTACCGAATCTGTAGAAGCATCCAATAAACGAGTAACTTATTTAGAGGAACAGTTGAATAGTATGGAAACCACACATGAATCCGAAATAACATCTTTGGATTCCGAGGTTGATAACTATTCTATGTTACTTGAAGAAGCTCGTAAGAAAGTGGATAACAGTAATTCTACTATTACCTCACTTAAAGAAACCATAACGAATCTACGTTCTGATAATGGTTTACTTGAAACAGCTAACAGGAAACTGACGGAATCCATAACAACTCTACAAAGAGGTTATTTAAAACAACTTTGTAAAGCAAATGGATTAGATCCTAAACTGTTCCAAGGATCTTTAACTTCTACAACTACTTCCAAGGAAATAGAAACATTAGTTGAATCCTATCGCACAAAACTTGATAATATGAATAGTTTAGGAATTACTTCCGAAGGTTTACCCTATGGAGACGGTTATCTGTTAGAAAGTGTTAAAAGTACACCAAAAACAGAAAGTGATATTGAAAGTGATAATCTAATGGGATTATTACTTGCTACACAAAAATCTCTATAATTTTAAACGAAAGGAATGTAATTAATATGAGCAATCTTATGGTTGAAAATGCCATCAACAAAATGGCTACTAAAGCTACTCCGAAAATTAAAATGTACGAAAAGTACATTCGTGCCGCTGAGGCTGTTCAGAAGGCACAGGGTAAAACACTTACTCTTGAAAAGAAAGTTGCGCTTGCAACTACTCTTAACAATACCAAGATGATTTGTGAGGCTACAAACAGTGCTAACATTCCAAGTAAGACTTTCTTCATGGATATGCTGACTGCTGTTGTTCCAAATCTTATTGCTCCTGATATTGTTTCTACTCAGGCTCTTGAGTCTAAAGCAGGTATGATTTCCTATTTAAGATTCTCTTACGGTTCTGATAAGGGTCAGACCACTGCTGGTACTATGTTTAACAACTCTCTTTATACTGGTCATTCTGATCCGTATTACAGTGCAAGAGTCATTGATGGTGAGGCTGTTGAGACTGGTATTAACTTTGAGTATGTTCCAATTCTTCCAAAAACCGTAACAGTCGTTCTTCCTGATGGAACTACTTATACTGATGACGGTGCTGGAAACATTATCAATCCTGCAAATGGTAATGCTACTGTTGGTACTATTAACTATGCAACTGGTGCATTTACTTGTGTCACTGCTGTTACTGGTTCCACTGCTACTTATGAGTACAACAATGAGCAGGTTCCGGATCTTAAGGTTCCTGAAATCAATCTCAGCCTTGCACAGATTCCAATCTTTGCAAAGTCCAGAAAGCTCGCTGCATATTGGGGATTCGACGCAGCATACGATCTTAAACAGCAGTATGGTGCTGAGATCCTTGAAGTTATGTCTGCACAGGCAGCTGGTGAGATTGCCCATGAAATTGATACGGAAATTGTGAGTAAACTCGTTACTGGTGCTGCTGCCGGTACAGAGATTACATGGAATAAGGTTCCACCAGTTGGTGTTAATGCTCTTGATCACTATGACAGCTTCTGGATCACTCTTACTCAGGGTGCAAAACAGATCTTCAACGCAACACAGAGAGTTCAGCCAAACTTCATTGTTTGCGGTTCTAATGTTGCTGCTGTTATTGAGGTTATGAGAAACTTTGATGCTACCGGTTCTAGTGATGCTGTTGGTCCTCACTTCATTGGTACACTTGGTGGTAGATACAAGTGCTACATCGTTCCTGCTATTGATCCTAATGTCTTTGTTATGGGTTACAAGGGAACTAACTTCCTGGAAACTGGATTAACAGATGATTATGCTGTTGCAGCGTAATACAAGTCCAGTATAAACCTGGTGAACTGCTGGAAAGCTTAATTAAAGAAATAAGTCAATCAGCAGCCAAGCGTTAAATTTAATATTTAACGAAGGTTCAACGACTATCGAAAGCTAAACAACCACATTTGTAGAAATACATAAATAATACATAATTAGGTGGTTTGAAAATAAGGTTACATAAGATGTAACACGAAGCAAGTAGAGTACAGCCTATTAAGGTTAGCAGTAAAATGATATTAATTTTACATAAGTCTATTAAATGGAAGTGCCAGGGTTTTTAATAACTTGGTAACAGAGTTATTAAATTCATGATATAGTCTGATCCTCACAGTGATGTGAGTAATATACAGTTATTACAAACTGTATAAACGTAAATGTTGTATACGCTCCGTACATGCCTATTCTCAGCACGGACGTCCTCATGCCTGCTGACTTCCGTGGACAGCAAGGTTATGCAACCTCTTATGGCTGCAAGATGATCAACGGTAAGATGTACCTCCGTGGTAGAATTACAGGTTGAGTATAACCCTTTAATTTAACAGGTACCGGGTTGGTATTATTCACTAACCCGGTACCCTTAAATATAACATAGAAAGGAAAGATTTATTATGGCAACTGCTTACACTGTAACCATTACTAATACTAATACCAGTCCACTTGTTCTTCAAGATACTATCAGTCTTGTTACCATTAGTCCTACTGGTATTACTACTCCAGATACTCCTTATACAGAGTATATTTCTGATTCTGCTACTATTACTGATGGTTCTATTTTTGTTCCACTCTATAACAGAACTCAGATCTGCAAACTTCCAGCAGGTAAAGCTCTTACTATTGGTACAGACAATACCCAGGAAGCTGTTTACTATCAGCTACTCACTCTTGAGGGTGCTACTATTGAAGTTACAGGTGCACCTATTGATGATGCAGGCTGATTGTGATTAACTGTGCTTGAAGCAAACAATAGTTTGTTTCGATACTGTGTTGTGAGTTGGGGTTCATCCTCCAGCCCTAACTCACAAACACATTTTGGAGGGTTTATTCATTATGAAAATTGCAATCTTAAATAAAAGAAATGCCGAGCATTGTATTTGTAGACTGACCGGTGAACAGATCAACATTGAACCCAATGGATTCTACATTCTTGATACTCAAGAGGATAGAGAAATTAATTACTGGCTACACTTAAACAACAATGTTCTGAATAGATGTGGGTTAGAAATAAGTATTGATGATGAGTATATTAAAAAGCTGAAAAATACTAATCAAAATACTGGAAATAAGACACCTACAGATGTTTCTATTGTGGATAATGAACTTTCTCCTATAGTTCAAGAAATTGCTAAAATTACATATGTAAAAGAGGAAAAAACAGAAGAAAAGGTTCCTGTTTCACAAACAGATACTTCTACATCTGAACCTGAGTTTACAGAGGAAGAACTACTTAATAAGAGTAAGGAAGAACTCTGTCAGTTATGTGATAATTTTAACATTTCTTATAGGAAAAATGCTTCTGTAAAAACTTTAGTCAACCTTATCATTGGAAGTGGTGTTCTATGACACTTACTGAATATACAGATGAAATCCTATTTGCTTTGGGTGGAACAGTACTAGACATTGAAATCGAAAAGGATATTCCTAAATGTGTGAATAAGGCTTTTAGAGAAGTAAAAACTTATGTCACAACACCCGCGTATATGACAATACCGTTTGGTGCTTCTGCTAATGGTATTGGAGGCACTGTTGATCTAAAGGATAAGAATGTTTATAGCGTCATAAATGTAATGAGACCTTATTCATACAATAGTATGTCTATGAATACATTGGATGTTTTTGGACTTAATCAGACATATACTGCTATTACAAATGTTAATTCATATGCAGATAGAATGCTATTACTACAACAATTAAACACTATTTCAACAGATCTTGATTTTATTTGGGATGCACACAATAAGCAATTAAGTGTTACGATGAATCCACCCTTTACCAATATGATAACAATTCAGTATATTCCGGATTATAAAGATGTGGAGGAAATAACCGAGGTATTCTGGGTTGATATTATACTAAAACTTGCTACAGCTTATGCCAAGCAGGTTTTAGGAAGAATTAGAAGTAAATATACTTTAAATTCTTCACAGTACAACCTCGATGGTGAAACATTACTAAACGAGGCTAATACAGAAATCCAGGAGATACAAACGTATTTAAAAACAAATGTAGACCTGGCCTTCCCAATTGATTAATTTTATATTGAAAGGAAGATTTTACTATGGCAGATTTAAATGTTTTTGAACTCACTAATAAAGAGCTTCACAAGGCAGATAAGCAGTCCGTTAAAGAGTCTGTTAAGAGAACAGCGAAAAAAAGAAAGCCATTTAGCATTCCACTCAGCAAAGTAAAGTGCGAGTCCCTTTCCAAGTTCCTTGAAGCCGAGGGTGACGAAGCAGAAGAGCTTACCGTTGATTATACACCTGAGGATGATGTTGTTCTTGTTATTGATCCAGAGATGGATGAGGTTCCAGAAGATACAGAAGAGGCTGTTGAAGCTGCTGAAGATCTAGTTGGACAGCATGTTTGCAAGTGCTCTATTTGTGGTGCTAACTATGTTACTGATTCTGATATCACTGAAGAAGTTGAAATCGAGGATCAGGAGTGTCCTGTTTGTGGTGAGACCGGTGACCAGATTGTTGTTGGTGTTATTACTCCTACCGACGAACTTTCCAAAGAGGACGAGGAAGACATTACGGATGTTGACATCGAGGACGAGGAAGAGGTCAAGGACGAAGACGACGACGTCGAAGTCGAGGACGAAGAGGAAGTTGACGTTGAGGAAGAAGATGAAGACTTCGAGGAGTCTGTTAGAAGAGCTCGTAAACGTACACTTCAGAGAAAGTCTGAATCCGTTAGACGTTCTGTTCCTTCCCGTGTGACCAGAAAGATTTCTACAAAAAGATCTGTTGACGAGGGTTACCAGTTTGACGAAGTTACCTTCAACAGAATGCTTACTCGTTTTGCAAAAGAGAACTATTCTAATGTCAAGTTTGTTAAGATGACAAAAGGTTCCGTTAGAAAGAATACTCTTACACTTGAAGGTGTTGTTACTACTACAAAGGGTTCCAAGAGACCTATTAAGTTTGTTGCAGAAAACTTCAAGACTGACAAGAGAATGACTATTAAGTTCAAGGAGTTTGGACCATTTACAGAGTCCATGAAGAATGATAGAGCCACATTTATTGTTGAATGTGCTATGAGAGGTAAAACAATCACTCCTATCGTTCTTACCTACAACTTCAAGACTAAAGATGCCGGTATGAAGGAAAGTAGAAATGCTTACTCTGTTACTGGTAAGGTTCTGAGTGAATCTGCAAGAAAGTTCCGTAAATAATGAAATAAGAATTAGAAGGGAGTTTTATAACCATGAAAAATTATAAAACTCCCTTAAATGAAATAACAAGATGGGAGATTATTAAAAAATCCCAACAACAATCTCCGGAAAGATTTAACAAGAAACAATTTTACAGAGCCAAAGATTTTAACAATGTTGATTTCGAGGAACTGTTTAATAATGATTCTTTTGTTTGGAGATCTAGAGTAGGAGATTATATTGTTACTATTTCATTTGAGGGTCCTTTTGCAAACCTATATAACCAAGTTCGTGGATGGAGTGGCAAGAACAGATGGAAACGTATAGATCTGAAACTTCTTACTAAATGTCTATCCAAAGCATTAGACGAGGAAGATGTTCAGGTTGACTGTACTTGTCCTGATTTTAAATACAGATTTGCATTTTGGTTATCCAGACCTAATGTAGATGCTAAATACGGTGTTAAACAAAACAGACCTCCTACGGTTCGTAATGTAAAGAATAATAAAGGTTATTGTTGTAAGCACGTTTTAGCAGTTCTGTACGGTAAAAGATGGGTTCCTGCCGCTGCGAAAGCATGGTTAGAGTATATTAGAAGTAACCCAGAATTAGCTGAAGAACTTATATGGGGGTGAGCTAAATGGGTTTACTTACTAGAAAAGACTCCACTATATTTAGACAATATTTCAAAGAGATGGCAAGATTAAGAGGTATACAGGTTGTTTATCAGTATCCTATTGATATGTCTTTTACTATATATGCTGAAGAGAACCCAAAAGGATTCTCCGAAGAAATAGTAATGGACATTATATTTGAGGAGAATCCAAAAGTAACTACACTTCGTAAATATGGTTGGGTCTCTGAACTTCCAGAAGATAAACCTTATTTAGCACAGCTTCCTTTCGATGCCAAAAATCTTTGTAAAGGTTGTCGAATAAAGATAAAACCTCCATTACCATTAGCAGATGATCGGGTATTTGTTATTACAGATATACAAGCAAATTTAGAATTTCCAGATAACTGGATGTGTAAATTGGCTCCTGTGTTTTTTGCAAAACAACCCGAAAAAAATGCTGATTATAAAGATAAGAACAATGTGTTTATGAATTTGGACGAGTAACTATGAAAGTATGGTATCCTTATAACTACACAGATTCTAAATGCAGTAGTATAAACGAGTATATTATGAGTTGCACTTTAGATATGTCTAGGTTTAAACTTATTCTTATGAAAAATATAATTTCCGAAAGATGGAGATTAGTTACAGTTAAACTAAATAATCTACTACATACCGATACGATAAAACGAACTGATATACCCAATAGTTATATAAATTCTTTAACGTGTGGTTATGATCCAGTTAGAGGATGTTGTTATTACTATATATCACCTTTTAAAAAAGTGGGTAATACAGTATACAGTTTAACGAAAACTATAAGATTATGTGAATATGGAAATGATACGATACCTCCTTGTAACTGGATAAGACATAGTTATAACGAATTTGTAGATGCTATAACAGGTGATCGAAAATGAGTGTTAAATCTTACGATGACGCTATAATTGCTAAATTCAGAAGTCTATTTAATGACAACACTATTCATATATTACCTGTAGAAAATGCAATTCGTTTTACAGGTCAACTTAAAAAGGATAATGTAAGATTTCCTATGATATCCACAACTAGATTAGGTTACTCTATTATTGGTTCTAATGTGAATTTTAATGCAAAACGTATAGGTTCCTTTACAAGACGAGACGGTGAAGATAATAATATATTTGCACAAACAATTCCAATTAGAATCGAATACCAGTTAGATGTATTTACTGTTGATCAGGAAAGTTGTGACAATATTACAAGAGAATTGATATTCTTTTTTTACCAACATCCTACGTTATTAGCTCATTTTGAATATGGGTTGAACATAGATCACAATTTCAACTTGTTTCTAAATGATGATATTGTAGATAATTCTGATACAGTAGAACATATCAACAATGGTGTTATGTTCAGAAACACTTTAACATTTTATACAGATGATGCCAGACTGTTTAGAAGCAAAAAACAAAAACAAGGTGAAGTGGTAGCGTCTGTTGAAATATTAACCAAGGAAGGGATTGAAAATAATGTTTAATATTCAAAACCTAACAAATAAGACCTTATGTTTTCAAGGCACTACCATCGCACCATATGGCACATTATCTCTAACATCTGTGTATGATTATATTACATTAGCAAAACTTACAAACTCTGGCAAAGCTCGCTATTTTACTACTGCTGATATCAAGACAGAAACTGCGGAAGTTAAAGCAGAGGTAAAAGAGGAAGTCATGGAAACTCCTAAAAAGGAAGAACCCGTTATTGAGTCAGAAACAAAAACAGAAATCACTTCCGAGTTAGTTGAAGATATACAACCGGAAACAACAAAGGAAGAAACTGAAAAAGAATACAAAAAAGAAACAACTATAAAAACAACTAATAAAAGAGGTAAAAAACGTGCCACTGAATGAGTGTAATCCTATTTTAATGAAAGGGGAAATTAAATATGCCTCAGATCACAGTTAATGAGATTGATCAAAGTGTAGTAACTCGAGTTGTATCTGACGATAGAGTTAAGGTACTTTGTCCAATTATTGCTTCCTTTGGTCCTGCATTTGACGGCACACAAAACTCTGTTCAAACATTTACAGACGTGACTGATTTCAATAGAGCATTTGGTTATACATATGCTGAGTTTGATCCATTCACAAATGATTATTCCAGAATGTATGCAAGAGAGCTTATTAAGAAAGGTGCTGCTGTTTCTGTTGTTAAAATTAACAATAACGGACAGACGGCAGAGATGGATATCGATGGATTTAGTGCTAGTAGAGCTACTGCTAGTGCAAAGACTATTTGTCCTGCTGTTATGCGTTCGGCTGATTTTGAAACAGAACCTAAACTAACTGCAACTGCTACATCTGGCACACAGATACAGACTGATTTACCACTTCCAGGAACTATCACTGTAACGTATAAGAATGTTCCTTATACAGATGACGGTGTTATATACGATAACGCGGGTGTGAAGACCGGTTATGTTTATACAGAAGACACTAAACTTGCTACTATTGTATATGCTGACACAGGTGTTACTATCACAGTAGAAAGTGCTGTTACTTCTGATGTATCCGGTATTACATATCAGTATCTACAGAATGGTAATGATGCTACTAAAATGGCAAAGTATACATTTTGTCCACAGATTCAGGGTATTGAAGCAAAGTATGCTGGTTCCTTTGGTAACAACATTATGATTTCTATTACACAGATTAATACTTCTAGACTAGCTGAATCTTATCAGTATGCAAGTATTTCTGTTTACTATATTGACCAGGAAGTCAATTATAAATACAATTCTGTTATTGGACAGATCGTTGTGTCCAGTAGAATTGTTAAGGGAACTACTCTTTTAGAGAACAAGATAGTTTCTACTAACCCGAACGATGCGAACTACTTTGAAGATGTTGAGTTTGACTTTATCCGTATTGTTCCTATTCCGGGTGCAAGAGATCAATTAACACTTGTCTGGAGTAACATCGAGGCAGCACCACAATCTTCAGCACAGTACTCTGGATTCCCAGTAATCCCATTTAAGTATAAGGATGCTAATGGATATTCTACTAACTACAATTTTGATGCCATGTTTAATAAAACTTTTGGTACTGATTTTGCATATAGTACTGATGTTCTTAATAAACTAAAACTAGGTTTCAAAGGTTATTGGACGGGTTCTCAATGGTCTGTAACTGATGTAAATAATTATCTCGAAGATGTATATGGAGATTCTGGTATTGTGACTTATATCTATACCCAGCTTTCCGATGTGTATCAGAATTTTAAGGATCCATACATTTTTGACTTCGATTTCATAACAAGTTCTGGTTTTGTTTACGAACAGTATAAATTAGAACCACAGCAAAAGAAAACAGCCTATACAGGATCTGCTATTGCTATCACGAATAATGAGGGTACTATTAGTACACTAGGAAATGGTATTGTTTTCGGTACAATAACTATAACAGGAACCAAAGATACTGCTACAGTTACTATTAAAGATGTAGTAGATGGTGGTGGTAAGACTGGAACACTGAAAATCAACGGTGAAGGTGATTCCGTAGGTAGTGTTAATTATGAAACAGGTGTTGTAACACTTCTTGCTGATGCATCCATTACATCTGCATCAATCACTGCATATAGTTACTACACAGACGATAACACCGTTCCAAAGACAGCATCTGTTATTTATCCAAAATACAGTGGAACAGGTCTGAATACTGCACAGTATACAGCTCTTACTCCTATTCACGAAGCTATGAAAGCTCTTACAGAAGAACGACAAGACTGTATTGCTCTTTATGATGTTCCTAGAGATTATGATCCAACTGCTATTGTGGAATATTCTAGAATGATCAATACTTCCTATGGTACAATGCATCACCCATGGTGCTGGGTTATGTCTCCAGATGTTGCAGGTAAACAGATTCTCATGGCTCCATCCTACATCTTTATGTATACATTCCTTTCTAACCTGATTGATAATGTAGACAGTCAGAAATGGTTCCCACCTGCAGGTGTTACTAGAGCTACAGCAAGAGTTGTAAAGAGACCTGATTATGAAATCGGTTCTGTAATTCTTAACGAATGGCAGAATGATAATACTTCCAGAGTTAATCCTATTATGAAACTCAAGCAGTATGGTTATGTAATTTATGGTCAGTATACTACACTCGAAGCAATAGATCTTTATACACATTCTGCACTAGAAAGTCTTAATGTTAGACTTATTGCGGATGTAGTTAAGAAGAAGATATTTGATGTTTGTCTGAATCTTGCATTTGACCCGAATACATCCACACTTTGGTTGAAGTTCTATGCCCAGATGGATGAATTCCTTAGATATATGAAGTATAATGAAGGTGTTTATGATTATCGTATTGTTATGGACGAAAGTACTGTAACAACAGATGATATTAATCATCTTCGGTGCCCGGGTAAGGTTTACATCGCACCTACAAGAACAGCAGAGTTCTTCGATATTGACTTCATTATCACAGAAGCTGGCGCAATATTTACACAAGACTAATTACAGAAGGAGTGAAATGTTATGCCGTTAAAATTAGGTGCCTATCATATGATAGACAGAAACGAGTGGGAACCACAAAGAACGAATAACTTCGAGATTGTGTTTCCTAACCTAGGTGATCTAACATCTATTGACACGGGAATTGCACTTCCGGGTAATGCTAGTGACCTACTAACTCTTTCTGTTAAAAGTGTTGGTTATCCTTCTACTAATATTGATAAACTGACAGTTTACTACGGTAACAACTCTATTAACTTTGCGGGTAAGCCTTCTTACACAGATGTTGAAATTGTTGTTAATGACTTTATCGGTTTACAGACAGAAAGAATTCTTATGGCATGGAGCAAGAAAGTCTATAATCCAAAGACTGAAACTATTGGATGGGCTACAGATTACAAGAGAGACGGTTATCTGTTAGAGTATGCTCCAGACGGTACTAATGTAAGAAGAGTTCAGTTAAGAGGTTGTTTCCCAGGTACAGTAAGTCCGGGTGGATTTGATAACAGTGGAAACGATCTTCGTGAGATTTCAGTTACATTCTACTGTGATGTTGCTATTCCACTTGACAATTAATTTGTCATATTTAGAGGAGTACCGGATATGGAAAGTATCCGGTACTTTTTTATAAAATCTATGTTGAATTCCACACTAAATATATATTGTTTTTGTACTATGGGAAAGCTCTTTGCTTAATATTTAAATGGAGGAAATTAAATATGGCAAATATTATCACTGAAAGTATGGTACTTCCAAGTGCCACTTCCAAGATTTATGGTGACCACTTTGATGGACATCTGACTCTTCGTGCTATGACAACAGAAGAGGAAAGAATGCGTTTAAGTGGTCAATCTTTTTACAATACAATGAGTACTATTGTGAACGAATGTATTGTAGATAACAAGAATCCAGATGGAACCTATAAAATCGATTCTAGGTCATTTACAGAGTTTGATTTCTTTGCAGTATGTGTTAAATTAAGAATTATTTCTTATGGAAATAAATATAGAACCTCTGCTATTTGCCCTGTATGTGGTTATGAATTCGAATACAAGGCAGATTTAGGTGATCTTATTTATAACACAGTACCTGAAGATTTTGTAGAACCTTATATTATAGGACCACTACCTAGTAATGGTGATACATTAGGTTGCAGATTTTTAAGAATCAAAGATCGTATTGATATTGAAAAACAGAAGGAGTTATTCCTTGTGAAGCATCCAAATTATGATATCAATATTCAGGGTGACCCAGCATATACTATGGAAATGGAAAAAAGAATTGTAACTGTAAATGGAAAAGAATTAGATTACATAACAGCTCCTGAATATGTTAGAAGTATGATTTCTATGGATAACTATGTTTATCATGAAAAAATAGATAAATTCCCATTCGGAGTTGTTAGACTTAATATGACAACCTGTCAAAATCCAAAAGGTTGTGAAGGTTCTGCTATTTGGATTTTAAAAGCAGACAGAGAGTTTTTTCGACCCTGCCTCGATGATTAATGGTCAACCTTATTCCTTTTATAGATGTGACCAAATACTAAAAGAGCAATTACTTATTGCTTATTTATCTAACGGGGCTGTAACAGTAACAGAAACAAATAAAATGCCTATCCATGATAGAAAAGTATTATTAAATACTTTACGTCAAGCACAAGAAGAACGTAAAAAACAACTTGAAGAAATGGATAGGAATAGAAAGCTAAATCATCATAAACGATAGGAGTGAGGTAAAATGCCAGATGAAAACGGAAGCAGAATAAATAATGGCATGAACCCTACCGGAGATATCGTAAATTCACTATTATTAGAGCTAAAAAACACATTTGTAGATGCTTTTCGACAGCAAAATGAATTACTTACTAAAATTCTAAATCAACAAAAAACAACCACCAATTATGTTTCTACATTTAATCGTTTTGGTACTAAATCTGTTAAAGATATATTAAATCAGATAGAAGATTTGGAATATAATCTGTCAAGACTTCAAACACATACAGATTCCGAAATAACAAAATTAAGACAAGATTCTAAAAAACCTGTTAAATCAGTAGATTCATTAGGTATTGGAAAACAACTTGCTATATTTGAAAAGTACCAAAAAGAGTTAGAAAGAATAGAAAGAGAACGTATAAAACAATCAAAAGAAGCAGAAGCTACTATACAAAAATTAGAATCTAGTATTCAATCCTTACAAAAACAAAGATCTGAATTAGACCCTAGTAATGATCAGGAAATTATTAATAAGTTAAACACAGAAATAAATTCTCTTACTTCTCAGATACAGGATGTAGCTAATGCTGTTCAAGAGAACGTCAGTGCTGCTGTAGAGCGAGCTACTCGTGATAAGGATATAGAATTAGATAAACAGCAAAGAAATCTGGATAAACTCATTCGTAGCTTTGATTTGGCACAGCAAGGTAATCAGGAATTAGCAAATATTTCTTCTTCCTTTGGTTCTTTTATAAGTAAACAACAAGAACAAGAAACAAAAGAAAATGCTAATGAAGAGTTTATGAAGGCTGTTAAACTTCAAAAAGAAACTCTTACCAAGTATCTTAAACAGATAAATGATAAGCTGAAACAAGACAAAAGTCTTACAAAAGAAGAAAAAGAATTATTAGGTAAACAAAAACAACTTACAATAGACCAGATAAATTATCTGCGTAATCTAAATCCTGTTTCTGATATATGGAAAAAAGCTGGGCAGGATATGAAACAAGCAGGTAAAGATCTAGCTTCCGGACTATTACATACAACATTGGGTCTATTAAAAAATAGATTTTTGGATTCTTATGAAAAAGGATTCCAAAATGTATATAGTTCTTTAGAATCTACTAGAAATACTATATCGGCAAGAATGGGTCTTAATCAGGGCGCTTTCGAAGATCTAATTAATGATCTCCAAAAAGATTTAACTTCCCAAAATCTAGAAGGAGTTATGTCTGTTGTAGATTTACAAGAAGCTCTTGTTTCACTTTCTTCCGCAGGTATTACAGATAAAGAATTACTTAAAGAACTAACTATGGACATGGCTGAACTAAAAGCTAGTGGAAGTAGTTTAGATTTAAGTAATGAAGAAACACTATCCAGAATAGTTAATCTAGTAAAACAAGGAACAACTACAGAACAGTTACGAACCTTCTTCCGTGCTGCATCTGCCGAAGAACGAGGTGTAAGAGAGACATTTGGTAGTGATACAGCATTAGTTCACGGTGGTTTCAATACAATACTGAATCAGGTTCTTGATATTGGTTCCGCTTATGGTAGATCCATAGAACAAATAGCAGATGACTTAAATTCTAGTATAACAGTAGCACAAGCAGGTGTGAAAGCAGGACTTGATAATGATTATTTTGTATCAAGACTAGCTAATATAGCACAAAAGTCTCCTCAAGAATTAAGTAAAGAAGAGCTAATCTCTTATACTCAAGGTGTAACACCTAGTACTATAATGGAAGAAGGTTTTGAAGAAGCCTATAAAAAACTAATATCTTCTGCTAATGTTATTGCTGGAAATGCTGCATCCAACCCAGATATAGCCGCATCTGTTTTATCAGCTTATAGTTCAGCTATGACTACTTCTGGTGCTTTGAGATACGGTAGAAGTGAAGGTATTACTCAAACATCTATAGACGAGGGTACTATAAAAGAAATGGCAAAAAGTACCACAAAGGCACTACAAGAAGCTGATTGGGTATCACAAACAGAAAAAGTTATGAATAAAGCTGAAAATGCTATGACAGATCTAGCTCAAACAGCGGAAGAGTATTATGAGGGAGATAAAGCATTTTTAGAAATAGGACATACATTAGTGGATACCACAAGCAAAATTCTAAATATACTAGCGAATGCCGGTGTCAGTACACTTAAAACCGTCCTTACAGGTGGCGGAACCGCAGTTGCTGGTGCTGCAGGTGCCGCCGGTATGGCAGGTAAGCTGGGTGATGTTATAGGTAAAGTAGCTCCTTTTGCTGTAGGTTCTAGTGGAACTGTTTCCGGAACCATAGGTAAGAGTTTAGGTGTATTAGGCGGTTTAGGAATAACTGGTTATAATCTGTATCAAGACATTAAAGCAGGTGAAGGTCTAGAAGGTATATTAACTGATACAGGAATATGGACAGGTATTGGAACAACACTAGGTTCTGCTATACTAGGTCCATTAGGTGGATTAGCTGGAGGTTTATTATTTAAAGGAGCTTCTGGTGTAGGTAATTTGCTTGGTGATAAACTAGGTGACTGGTTTGTCTCTGACGATTCACTAGTATTTAATAATGCTGTTACACAATTACAAGAAGCTGCTACTAAACTTTACGACAGTGCTAAAGCAGAATATAATAATATAACAGAGCAAGAAAATACATATAAGAGCTTTGATAGTAACCAAAGAAAACTTTATCTTTTACAAACAGGTCAGTATGATGCAGAGAAACTTGCTACAATGGAAGAACAAGATATAAATAATGAATTCCTGAAACTTATCACACAACAATATGAAAATGAGAAGAAAGAAGCTGCACTAGAATTACAAAAACAAGCATTTATAAAGCAAAATGCGGATAAACTTGTAGGTCTCCATGAGGATATGGGTACCATACGAAAGATGAGTTCCGAAACAGATGAGTCAGGTTCTTCTGAAATGGAACGTGCTATCACTACTCGACTAGGTAAAGAAAGTGTTTCTTCTTTAGTACAGATGGCATCAATGGATGGTATGTCTGCTGAGCAAATTGTTGGAGACATGGCTTCCGATTTAGGTATACAGGAAAAAGATAAAGAAGTTTATGTCCAATATGTAGAAGGTATATTAAGTAGAAAAAAGAAGTACGAAGAAGCTAACAAAGAGTTTCAGGACAGATGGAAACAAGCTGCCTCCAAAACTAACGATAAAAGTTCGTTCGGTATACTTGCATCATATATTAAAGAATTCGGTATATCACCTAATGTTATTATAGCAGATGACGAAGTAAGTCCTTTACTTGTTAATGGATTACCAAGTCTAGAGGATTCTGGAGGATTATACTACGAAAACAAATTTGTAGGTAGATACAAATCAGGTTTAACAAGAGTTCCTAGTAATAATTATCCTGCCCTACTACATGAAGGTGAAAGAGTTCTTACAAAACGTGAATCTGATGTATACAACGAAATGTCTTCTTATGCTATGAGTCAGATATCTTCTATGGCAAATAACTCTTATTCAACTGCTTACGGTAGCAAACTTGATTCGGAATCTATTAACAGATCCATTAATAATCAGACATCCTCTGTGGAACAGCTACTCAAACAGATAATTCAAATGCTTCAATCTATAAGTATAACTGTTAGAGGTTCCGGAATAGATAAAGGTAATAGTAGTATATTAAGAATGAATTCAAATATCACACAACTAAATACTGCTACATAAAGGAGGGTAGGTTATGCAAAAACAATTTAAGGATAGTGGACTTGTAATACATTATATTCAACAAATGCTACAGGAAAACTTCAATTCTGATATTAAAATAAATTCTGAATATTATCCATACATAGATATGAATTATGGATTTGCACATTATATTGCGAAATATTTAGATCATACCTACCCTCTACTTGATAAAAAATCCATAAGCGATTATAGTAACATTCAAAGAAGTGATGTTAGACCTCTAACAGAACCTATATCAATCTGCAATTACTTTTTATCGGATAACAAAAGACACAGACTTATGTTTTCTAATTTCTATACAGACGAGGAATATGCAACATTACCTACATCTGTTAAAAAAGAATACGAAGAGAAACCACAAGAACTATACAGAGAAATCTATAATAGATATATGGTGTTGAAATACGATGGAAGTACAGGTATGTACAAACCTGGATATCCTAAATATTTTAATCACAGAGATTTACCTTTGTTCTGTTTTGAAGAATCTAACAACTATTACAAAGTGGATAATAATATTATATTTACACTTCAAGAATGGGGTTATGAAAAAGAAATCTGTGAACTAGATGACCTAGTAACCTCTTATTTACTAGGCAGAACAATAACACCTAATTCTTCAAGAGAAGATATATATTATGTTCAACAACTTCTTATCAGAGATCGAAACATAACAAGAGAAGAAAAAGGTGTTTGGTGCATTCCTGGAATGGAAGGAACACAATACGACCTTACTCAAACAATTATAAATTATCAGAAACAAAGAGTAAATCCTATAAATGGTGGAAAACTATTTGTTACCGGTTATTTTGATATATTCACAGAAGCCTATGTATTAAAGGAAGTAGGTGTAAAATCAAATGGCATATTTGGATTATGAATACACCGAAACAGATACCTTTGCTAGTATCGCAGAAGATTTTGGAGTAACTGTTACAGAATTATATAAGGTAAATAACATTCTTTATCCGTATCCCAATAAACCTTCTGAACTAATGTGGTTATCTGGAAACTTAAAAGTACCTAATGTTCTTACAGGTAATGAATCTTATGAGAATAGAGTTAGAGAAACAACTATAGAAGCTAAAGAAAGTAAACCACTTCAAAAGTCTGTAACAAATAAAGGTAACGTAGGCTACTATTCACAGAAGAAATGTTGGATACGAATAAACGGAATTATATACTTTTTTCCTTGCTGGCCTGAAAATTATTCAGATACTAGACAGTCCAATTTCACAAGTCAACATCCTCTTGGAAGATCTGAACCGTTTCAAATCTATCAAAATTCTGGACCCAGAACTGTTTCTGTATCTTTTAGAATGCATAGAGAAATGGAGCACACTAATAAAATAGAAGATATTGTAGCTGCTGTTCAATCTGCTGTATATCCTACAGGTTCAGATTCTATAGTACCGAAAGTAACATTAAATCTAGGAAATAGTTGTTATATCACAGGTGTTATTGCTGGAACGGTCTCTACGGATTGGGGAGAAACAATAAACGCTGATGATAAATATAATGTAGTTACCTTATCTTTTACAGTAACAGAATGTACAGGTAATCCGAAAATATCAAGCGAGATATTACAGGAAAGAGGTAGAGGAACATGAGATATGCAAAACCAAGAGTATACTCTAATCTTTCTAGATACAGTATTTACAGACAGATAATAGATAGTAACAATGACACTTATTTAGAGACAGCAAATCAATATGTTATAAAAACATCGGAAACAGATGTTTATCATGAAGTTCAACCTAATGAAGAAAATAGATTGGACATTATAGCGTATAAGTATTATAACAATGCTGAATATTTCTGGGTTATAGCAATGGCAAATAGTATCGTAGATCCTTTTGTTATTAAAAGAGGAGATATTTTAAGAATACCTGCATTATCTTCTCTAATGGAATGGAAAGGTCCTTTATACGGTAGAGTATGAACAGTATAATGAATCGTGGGTTTGTAGGACCCTATATAATATTTGAATTTGCTAACGGAACTATTGATACTATCCCACCCAGATATTTTGCTAGATTTCACCAAAATAGAAGTGTTTCACAGGCATGCTCTTTTACACTCGAATTGAGTTATGCACCCGGTAATTTTAACGAACAGACAACTACTGTTATTCATAATCTTCTATTATCTTCTGTAAAACAACCTGTTCACTATAGATACGGATATAAAACGCCTGGCGGAGGAATGACATTACAGAACCAATATTACACAGGTATTTTTACAGAATACGAAGAAACACTAGGTGAAGGATTTCTTACATACACAATAAAAGGAATCGCCAGACAACTAGATATTGCTAACATACCAATAACCATGGAAGGATATATGTCCTATATTCATTCTATATATGGATTGGAACAACCAAGTAACTTGGTGGAAGATCTACTCACTACTACAACATCTACGGATATAAACAAAATGTTCCAAGGTTATGAAATATATATTGACCACACAGATGATGCTATAAACAGACAAGATATAAACATAGAGAGCGGTTCTTTACATGATATCTTCTTTGGTAAGAGTAATCAGGATGGAACTATATTACCTAACGGATTTGTTCATTTAAGTCATAGAAAATATACTCCTGATTTTTGGTTACAGCAAGGTCTACTTTCCGAATCAGATGTTGCGTTTCTACGAAATTACGAATGGGCAAATAGATATGCTTCTTCAACTGTTTCACAAGAAATACACCAAAAATATAATTCGTTTAAGAATCTACTCACTATGCCTTTTGTGTGTTATTTTGATAATGTAGTTCCTTCGTTAGGTTCTCCACAAAAAGGAAGTTTCTATTATAAGGAAAAGTTCCACAGACAAGCAACTGATATATTCACATATAATTTTGGAAATAATTTTATAAATAGCGATGTTATAAGTTTTGATGCTAACTATAATTATGTAGTAGCGATGGGAACCGTATCCGCATTACAAGGAGTTAGTAATAACATCGATGCTAATGGACAGAATGTAGGTGGAACATATGTTGTTTCACAAACAGATGGATTTAAGAAAAACACGTTTTCTACATTATCGGGATTTAACGAATCTGCATTTTTATCTGCAACTACAATAGCAGAACATCTAACACTTCCACTAGAAGCATCCATGACGGTTGTAGGTCAGACAGATTGTAATCAGCTTATGGACTGTATAAAGGTTAATGTTTTTGTGAATGGTGTTCAACACGTTCCTCTTACTGGAACATATGCTATAACGGAAATAGAAGACGATTTATCTGAAAGTGGATTCACTACTACATTCAAACTATTAAGGGCTGAGTGGAATAGTTCTGATAACATGGAGGCACCAAACTTTATTTCTAATTCAAGCACATCTAGAGCTTGGCACAACCAAGATTCTATAAATTCTAGTAGATAAGAGGTGATTATATGGGGTTCGTAAAAATGGCGGGTGTAACAAAAGGAATTGTTATTGATACAAATGATCCTGCTGGGTTTCATCGTATTAAAGTAAGAATACCTCAATTACATGGAACTATGACTGATACTCCATATCAAAATGCAGAACCTTATATGAAATCCTCTATTGTTCCTACAAAGGATTTACCTTGGTGTGAGGTAAGTTATCCGTTCGGAAATAACACACCTCCAGAACCTAACCAAGTTGTTCTTGTGGCTTTTATAGATGGTGATTCTAATCAACCTGTTGTTATTGGGTGGTTAGGATACGAGTACACAGATCAAGAAGATGTGTACGAAGTTAAAGAAGTTTGGTTGAATTAAGGTGATATATTATGTTATATACAAAAACAATTAAATATCCAATAACATTCAATCTTATATCAGGTAAAACAGATTTGAGTGATTATACAGATTCCATAAATCAATGTATTGGACTTATTCTAACAACAGGTAAAGGTGAATTATTGGGTGATCCTAATTTTGGAAGTCGATTATACGAAATGTTATTTGAACAGTATTCTGATACATTACAAAATCAAATAAAAGAAGAAATCGTAGATAGTATTACGGCTTTCGAAAAAAGAGTTTCTGTATCTATGGATGACATTACGATAGAGCAGGTAGAAAATGCGGACAGAAACAAATTTCATATTACCATTCATTATGAAGTATACAATAATAAAAAGACAGGAACCTATAGTTTTTATATGGAGGAGGTTATTTCTTAATGGGCAATAAAATACTAAAGTATACCAGTAAAGACTATACATCTATAAAGGAAGATCTTATCGATGCCATACCTACTTTAACAGATACCTGGACAAGTAGAGAAGAAGGTGACCCAGGTATTGTATTAGTTAAAGAGATGTCAGCACTGGGTGATATGTTATCCTACAACCAGGATAAACAGGCATTAGAATGTTTTGCACCTACTGTATCACAAAGAAAGAATGCTGCTAAATTATTTGGTCTTGTAGGATATAAAATGCACTGGTATCAATCTGCACAAACAACCGTTACTCTTACTAATAGGTCGGCAATGCCAGAATATATTTATTATTATAAAAGAATTGTAGATGGTGAAAATCCTGTTGATGTTTATTATGATTACAGATACAGATATAATCATAATGCAAACGATACAGGCAACATGAACATTTCTTTACCACCTATTACTAATATTTCGGGTACTGAAGAACCACTACCACAGGCAATGGTAACTGCCGGTGTAGCTAGACCTAGTATAGGTATACAAGATGAAGGACAGATTGATTTTGATAACCCACCGGAACCTAGCATTAAAACAAATGTTAATTTTATATCACATTCCAATGTTTTTGCGAATAAGGCTAGAGAGGTGTATAGGTACTGGCAGGAAGATAATAAGGTAGGTCTTTATACATATCTTGCCGGAAATACTAAAACACTAAACCTATACGGAAATGATTCTTATTCATTACTGTATACTTTGTTACCTACCACATATACACCAGAATCCGATGTAATAACAGGTAAGTATTTACCTAATACTCTATTGTATCCTTACGAACCTAAACAATTTATAGCTATTCAAGGTTATTTTGCTAGCATAAAGTTCACACCTTCTCAAATAAAAGATAACTGCTATTATGTTCCAGATGCTTCTTTAGATGATACCTATATTTATGTGTCTTATACAACCGTAGACGATAATACTTTAACGGAAAAGACAGTATTTATTGAAAAAACAGATAATCTACTTACTGTTACGGATTTCAAAGATCCTACAGATCCAACTAAAGTAAAGGTTTATTTCCAATTCGATGTTGACGAATTTGATTATCCGTATATTAAATTCTCATCTTATTGGAAAGACCAGATTAGTGATTCTGTTACATTTACATTATATTATGTAAAAACACAAGGTAAATATGGTTCTATTACCACAGATTATCTTACAAGATTTGATTCTAATAGTGCTACAGAAGTTTCTGTTACTAACATCGCTAACTCAAATTATGTTCTAGACGACGAAGGAAATTATTTATGTAAACCTGGATACAATCCACAAACAGCAGCAGAAGCATATATAGATTCTATGAACTACATTATGACATACGATACCTTGGTTACTATTTATGATTTTGCACGCTTTATTAGACGTCAAAAAGGTATTTCCAATGCCTGTGTTTGTGACGGACAGTATTCAGACGATCTTAACAAACAAATCATGAATATTTGTAGTTCCTATACAAAGGAACAATTACTTGATATTTTAGGACCTAATGCTTCTTCTAGTTCTTCCCAAAGTGCTTTAGCAACTATGTTGTATAACATAAGAAAAGTAACTGCTGATTATAAAGATGCTTGTTACACGGTAGACCAAGCAATGAATCCTAGTATTCCTTCTGATTTTGTAAATTACAGTATTAACTTTTATCCTATTTGGGGAGATTTTGCTACACAGGATGAAACAGGTGCTATAGTTGCCAGATATTTTAGTGGTGTTACCTCGGAAACAAATGCTCCATTTATGTTATATCGAGTAACAACAGAAGATGATTATCCATCTAACCCAGATAACTATAAAATTCCTACACTCATCAACAATGCTATTAGACGAACGAAAATTGTTACCACTGTTCCTAATTACACAGCTTGCAGAGTATTTCCATGGAGATGCTGTGGAACCATTCATCTAACACAATCTGTAAATAGAATGGAAGCTAATAATATTATTAAAGCTGTCATAACAAGACTAACTAATCTATATAAACCCTATAACATGGAGTTTGGAAAGAAACTCACTTATATGGAAGTTATAGATGCTGTTCTGCAAAGTGATAACAGAATTAGATATTTTGATGCCGGTATAGGAAATAAAAAACTTATTGACTTTGAAAATGTATTGAATAATTATAGTATGTATTTTAATGTTGAAGCCTATTTTAATCCACAAAGTATTATGAGATATGTTCAAACATATCACGAAACCGTAGAGGATACAAACTCACCTTATTATAATATGATTTGTGTTGATCCAAATTATATTCAGGATTAAGAGGTGTTAGAGTATGATACAGTCTAATAACTTTATACCTCAGGTATATGGAAAAGAACGTGACATACAGGTATTTACAAAACTATTAGACATTATAATCAATAATTGTAAATATGATATTGACCATTGTTGTGACGTTTATGATGCCTATAAGTGTCCACAAGAGTTATTACCTCTTCTTGCTAAAACATTAAACTACGAATATAACTTCGAAGATACTGTTACATCCAATAGACGTACATTAGCAGCATTTACGGCTATGGAAAGAAATCGAGGTTCAGAGGTTGGACTAAAAATGGCATCTGCATTAAGTTTAACATCTTTGGATATTTCTAAAAATAATGCTGAGCTGGTAACAGAAGATTCTGATTATGTTAATGCACTTCGTGATATCCAAATTCAGTATGATTATGAAAATGCAAGAATTTATATAAACTATCCTAATGTATACACATTAGTAAGATATCTTCTTGATTATGTTAGACCGGTTGGTATGAGAGTAGAGTTACGTTCTATTATAGGACATAACATCAATACGGACGCATTAATGATCTATGCTGCTACCGATAATACAGTCGAAACATATCAACCAGAAATAAATACATATGTCAACCGTTCTTTTGTAAACTTTTCTGCTACAACAGATCCAAAGTGGTTGGAACAGTTTTCAGAAGATTCTACAATAAATCTAAATGATTAAGAGGTGATCCTAAAATGGGAAATATTAATTCCTCTAGCATGGGTTTTACAATCAGTAATAACGTGGACATTTTAGTAATGGATACCAGAAGTAACATTGTAAAAAAACATATCCAAACACATAATAAAGCAACTAGACAAATGGTATCAGGTCTTATAAGATTTCTAAACGGTGATTTTAACAAAACATTTTTACAACCCAATCCACAATACTCTAATACAGAACAGTATATACCTTGTTTTTTAGGATGTGGTGATGGTGGTGTTGTTCTTTACGAAAATAGTGAAGGACAAATAGTACCGAAGCCTTCTGATACTAATCCAAGAGTTCCAGAATTAGAATCTGACTGGGACGAATATGTCGACTACAATGCTAAAAAGTTTGTAAGAGAATTCTTCACTGGAAAAGAAGAAGGTGAAGGTATTAGTGGTACTAGATCTCAAATAAGAAAATCAACTCTAACACTAGAAGATGAATCTACCGCTGATATGGACAGTATTTATTTTTATTGTGAGGTACGACCCGGAGAACTAAATATGTACTATAACAATAATCCTTTGTTTATATCAGAAATAGGTTTATTTGCGACACCTGTTCCAGGAACAGAAGATCTATTAGCTTATATAAAATTAGGTAATTACATAGAAGACGAAGAAGAAAAAACGAATACTCTTTATGTTAGACCTGATGATACAGTTGTTATAAGATGGGTTATTACCATAGCGGCTGTTGGTAAAGACACAATGCTTACAGCAAATGTTTTGGATGAAAACGGTGATATTATTACAACCACTATTCAAGAAATTCCTACATTAGGAGAATTTGAATTAGAAGAACACATAGAACCAGGACCTACACCTACACCAGGACCTGAAATGATTATAGGACATATTGTAACATAATAAAAGGAGGAGGTTTTACTATGTTTGATGATTTAACTAACACCTCATTAAACAAAATACCATTATCCGATGTAAAAGCAGCACCTTCCGAAAATTCACCTAATGATGGTGGTTTTAATAATGAGGAAAATTTAAGATGGCTGACTAAAAAGTTGGTTTCGAAACCTTTTATTATTGGTGATACAGAAGCTGAATTAAGTGCTGCATTTAGTGCTACCACAGACGAAGATGGTAATGATATTATTAATGCTGGTATGTTCAGTATTGATGGGTATACATTCAAACTCGGAGACCCTGCACACATTTCATTTGATGATGAAACCGGCGGAACTTTTATTCCTATGGACTCTAGATATGCACAAAGATTTGTAGAAGGTCTAGTAAATCAAGGTACAGCAAATGTTCTTACAACTAACCTCGAAAAGGTACTTCTTTCTGATTATAATCCAAATAATTATTCAACATCTACGAAGTCACAACTTATCCATAAATGGAAATCTGCATACACCAATAAGACTTGTATAGGATACTTAAAATTTAAATATACAGGTTCTTACGCAGATGAACTAACCGTTTCGAATGCAATAATCAAGTATAAGAACACCGATATTAGATTAGACTCGCAAGTATTAGTAGACCCATTAAATAATCCAATCTTACCTACGGATACACCTGATCAAATATGGGCTAAACTGAAAGATAGTGAAGTAGGTTGGAAAAAAGGTGATAATTTTGCAGTTGTAAACGCTGCTTCGGATATCGACATTTACTATGGAATGTTCTTTAAAGATCATGAAACATGGGATACAACTATTAATGAATACAAAACATCGCAAAGAATTGAATTTGTAGACATATTCGGTCTTACATTCTTTTATGATAATACTATAACAAGTTCTGACTGTTATCCAGCAACTCAAAATACAGATGTTAATCTAGGTGGTAATACACTTTTATCTGGATTACCTTTTAATAATTGTAAGCTTGCTACTTATCCAAAATATCTGTATAATTTTGAAGAATTGTATGATAATGATTCAACCAGATATACTGTAGAGGATACTGTTACTTATACAGCAACAGACTTTCCAAGCTATTCTACAATGTTAGAGACATTATTTGATAAAAAGACCACATCCGAACTGCTTACAAGTTATGTTCCGTTAGGTAATCCCGCAAACATCGCAAAAGTAGAAACAAACCTAGATTATTTTTGTATCAAGGGTATTCCAGACACATTAAAGAAATCATATGTCGGACCTAACAATGAAACAATTTATATTCCGGTTTCTTTCATGACATCCGAAGGAAGTTTAACACCTAACGGATTTCTAATAAATAATACTTCAACTTGTAACACCTATCCAGTAGAAGGATATTTACACTTTATAAAAAGACTTTACTGGAAGGCAACAAATGGAGAAGAACCTACTGAAAATAATATTAAGAGTGTAACAGTTCAACAACTCTGTTCATGGACAACCTCTGATGCAACATATGGTAACTTCAAAACAAATTATCAGACATACATTTTACCTTATATTTCAATGTACATTCATCTGTGCTATTGTAGTTTAATGGATAATGTAGCATATGGATACAATAATAGTGGAAGTTCTCCCACATATGATTATGAGAGTATGAAATCTATTGGATGTGGTGTTCAGTTAGCAGCATCCGGTTATGGTGTTTCTACTGATTTTGATACCATTCAACAATACAATAGCACCGAATATAATTATGATAGTAACAATAACACATTTACACCTAGTACAGTTATTAAAGAGATACACTATAGCAAAAACGTAAATTCAGATACAGCAAAAATTACTAATTTCACAACCGATGAGGTCTGGAAAGACACCGGGAATAATCCTCTTACATTCTCTTACTATGTTCGTGCATTAGTTAATACAGAAACAAACTATGCAATTCAATTTGATGACCCAATAAACTATTATAGACAATGCGCATTAACAGATAATTATGTACCATTAGGAAATAAAAATGCTATTGTTTCCGATGTAGTTGTTCAGAGAATTGATTACACTGGAAATACATTCAGTATGCAATATGTTAATAAGAAGGTAGCATATGTAGATACTCCGGTCGTATTAGGTCATGTATCATATCTATTAATAGACCAGTATCTAATGCCTACAAGACCTTCCTGGACAAATAATCGATTTGCCTATAATACACTTCCTGCAATGTTTGGAACACATAACATAAAATCTCTGAACGGTACAGGTAGTTCTAATTCTATAATAAACGGTATGTGTTATGATTGGAACGAGGCAAACTGGATAACCTATATTCCATGCACAGCTACCATTAAAAAGGACAGTCACAATTATTTAAGAGGAAAAGATTTTGATCAACCTAATAATTATGCTGGACTTGAACTTTCATATACATTACCAGGTGATGTAGATAATAATACCTGTTATCTATATAACCTAGAGGTTTCAACTGATCTAACAACAGGTACCAATGACAAAGAAAAACCTAATACAAACATTGACATTAATTCTAAATATATTAAACGTAGACGAGAAGCAATATTCCATATCAATAAGATATACGGTCCTAACTATACCACAATTCAAGATATTATAAAACAAGAAGTAAATGTGGATGATTTAAAAAGTCTGATGGATTATCTTAAACAGAACAGTATAATTAGATGGCCTAATGGAAGAATTATTGTTTGGATAGGACAACCGGATGCACCAGGTTCCAATGTAAAAGCACTAACGTCACTATCAGCAAATAAATATATAGAATTAATCGTACATATGAATCCAGATTATGTTAATATTAATAAAGGATCTCATATCGAAATACAACAATTAGTTGGCAGTGCAGATACAAGTACTAGCTCCTATCAAACACAGTTCCTGAATAAATTAGAATATAAATGGTATTTTGATATACCTAGTAATCCGAGTTTAGATAAAGTAGTAGGTATTAGAATCTATAATTATGGAGACACTATAGATTCTAACAATATTGCAAACCTAATGATTGAGTTTCTTGGTGTTCCATTATTATCCGGAGGTAGTATAGATACAAGTTCTTGTATACTGGAAGATCCTAACAATCCAGGTCATTTGTGGATTGAATGGGATGGAAATGAATACGATGTTCCGTATACATCCGGCGGTGGAGGTAACGGTCCACAGTTAATAATTGGAAATATCGAAACTACTCCATAAAGGAGGTATAGAATATGATTAGTTATGAAGCGGATTTAACTAATGCTACTTCTAGAGCAGCATTAGTATCTTGGATGTCAGAACATCTTCCGAGTGATATTGTAGATAGTGTCGCGGAAGGTGGATATGGTCCAATAGGAAATGTATCACAGGCTGTTACAATAACGCTCAAAACCGATGTAACAGTATCAGATGTAAAATACAAGCAAATCATGTGTTTCCCTACATACAGAACACTTGGATACAAGATTTTCAATTACGGCACATGGTTCAATAGTTCTCCATCACACGGAGTCGCTTTTTTTGCAAGCAATACGATGGTTTGTAAGGTAATGTCATCAGGAACATTCCTTATCTGCTGGAAAGTGGATTCTGCATATTCATCTACATACGATCAAGGTGCTTTATTCTTCGGTATAGCTATTGGAAAATTAAGTGATGATAATATTGGATTGCTAACATTTGGAATACCTACTTCGGTTTTACAGTCAGGTCCAGGTAGAACATTTAGTGATACAAGTGGTTCAGTCGGTCCGTATACTACAGGAAATTATAAGGTCGAAGCTCCTAATGGAACCGGCGGAAATGTTGGTATTGTAAATCCATGGTCTGGATATGTAGGAGCCAAAAACCTTGTTATATCTGCAACACCGAATGTATACCCGGCTATTGAGAATAATATATGTACTCGATACAGCCCAAATCCATCATATGACACTGCTGCAAATAAGACAGCCATATATAATTGTCCAATACCAGACGAAACAGATAATATTTATTTCACCGACATATATGTATCCGTAACAACAGAGACACTAGCATGTGAAGAAATAACCTTAAATGGAGTAACTTATTTTTCGTGGTATGGTATTGTATTTTTTAAAGTATAAGGTGATTATAAAACCAATAAAAGCAAACATTTGGAAGTTAAAAAAGTTAATCCAGAATGTATAGAATTACGAGGTGGTAGTAAATGTTAATAAAAGAAGCAGACCTCACTGATTCCGAAGCTCGATCAGAACTTATTACCTGGTTACAAGAAAATCTACCCGGTGATTTAGTAGATACAGTAGTAGATGGAGCAACATATAGTGGAGATTCCTATACAGATGCTATAACTATAAATACAAAGTTAATGGAATCTAATACGACAATAATGTGTTTTCCTAGTAAATATCAAACCCCATACGGTGTAAAATTATTCGGTTATCATTCGGGTATACCTAAACCTCCTTCCCCATTGGAAAGACTAAATAGTAACACGTTAATATGCTATATCTGTTCAACTGGAACTATCTTCTTTGGTTGGAAACTAGACGACAATTACCAAGGTGAGAGTAGATATAAAGGACTGGCGGTGTGCTGGTGTGGTGTTGGTAAGACTACTGACGATGATTGGTCTATATTTGAATTAAGAAACAGTGCTAACGACTGTTCTATGCCTGGATTTGTAACCAGTGGAGCACATACATGGCCGATGTCTCCTTATGGATACAGAGAAAGCCATCCACTTTCTAGTAGCGAGGGTGGAGATGTAGGTTGTCATAATGGTGCTATAGGAAGTTTAATGACGTGTCGAGTAAGTTTAGGTACACCTCAGCAAGTATTCTCCAGAAGACTTCCTGTTCATGGCGGTTATACTTGTATATACAGTGCACCAATAGGTTATCCAAATAATCCCACTGTATTTAAAGATCTGTATATTGCAAGTAATACCGAATACTTCGGAACAGGTTATGTAACATTGAACGATACTCAATATTATGTATTAAGTGGTCTAGTATATGTAAAAGCATAGATTTCTCAATATAATACGAAAAAACAAGGGTAACATCTTGTTTGTTATCCTTGTTTTTTATTCTGATTTTATATACACATAGTATAATTACAATAAAATATTACAAAAACCTAGTAACATTTTGTAACCCTATAATTCCGCGATATCGTGATTTCAAGTGTTACAAAATGTTACATATATAATATATAATAAATAATAAAGACCAAAAATAAAACACTAAAAATACTAATTACTTAATAAACTAATAATATTACTTAATATCTATTATTTACTTTACTATTACTTAATATATTACTAACTAATTATAATAATACTAATATCTATATATGGACTATTGTTTTAGTAAAACAAATAGAAAAATAGAAATATTTATTAATATAGGGCTTTGTTAAAAATGATAACTTATACATAAAATGTTTACAATTTATTTTAGATTATTTTCTTAAAAACCCTTGACATTTGAGTCTAAATGTGTTATACTATAATTACAAAAGTTAAACCACACAAAACACAAACACAAACAAACAGGAGGAAAGTAAAATGAGAGAAGCAACATGGATTAACATGGGTACTGATGTTAGAGGAATGACCGACGTCAACGAAATCCTTATCAAGGCTAATCTGGACTATAATGTTGTTAAACAGGATATCCAGTTGCCGAACGGTTTTGTGATTCCTAAAAAGAAGGCAACGGTCAAGGAAGGAACTAACGAATACATCGGTGTTGTGTCCGACACTTATGAAATTTACCAGAATCAGGACGCATTTGGATTCATTAATGAAATTCCTAATGTGACATTTGAACAAGCTGGTGAAACTTCTAAGGGTCTTGTTTACATCATCGGTAAACTTCCGGAAACACAGATTCTCGGTGACAAGTTCAATCCTTACATTATCTTCCAGACAAGCCACAATGGACTGTATAATGTTAAAGCAACAATTTGCCCGCTGCGGTTTGTTTGTCAGAACCAGTTCGCAGTAAGTTTTAAGAAAATGAGAAATACTGTGGATATCAGACACTCCAGAAGACTTCCTACAAAGATTGCTCAGGCACATACACTCCTTACAGAAACCGCGGCATATATGGAGCACTTTAACGATACTGCCGAGGAACTGGCAGCAATTAAGGTTACTAATATGGATATCGTTCACCAGATCCTTGACAAGTTCTTTGACAAAGTAAAGGAAGACCGGGAACTTCGTAAGCAGAAGGAAGCTACAGAACGTCAGATGAAGAGAATCGAAGCCCAGAAGGAGTTCTTCATTGACTGCTACCGTAGCGAAGACAACTCCAATTTTAGAGGAACTGTTTGGGGACTGGTAAACGCCTTTACAGATTATACCACTCACAGACAGCGTAAGAAGACACTGACAGCTAACGAAGGTGCCTTTATGGAAGCAACATTTGACAGTGCCAATACTAATAACTTCCTTGAAGTTGTAAGAGAGTTTGTTTAATTACAAAACAGTTACAATTTTAGTTAAATAAACGATTTTGGTAAAAAACACTTGACTTTTGGTAGAGTTTATGTTATAGTATATTTGAAAGATGTAGTAACATAAACTCTACCGAGGTTAGGTGATTAGTTGGTAAATATTAGAGTAAATAAGGGTACTATATTTCTAAACTCCCAATACGACCAGAATATACTCAAATTCATGCGAAGTAGAGCTAAACGGTTTTGGGATAAGGAAAACAGAGAATGGCAAATACCAGAAAGTGAACTAGAAGCATTGTTACAGGTTCTACAAGGATATGAGTATAACATATCCTATGATGGAGTAAAACAAACTGTAACTAATGAAGAACCTAGTAAAATATTTACTTGTAAAAATCTTATACCAGATTGGTACGAATATAAGTTGCAACCTTATCCGTATCAAGTAGATGGTATAAACTATGGATTGTCACATCCAAAGTTCCTACTTGCAGATGAACCGGGTTTAGGTAAAACAAAGCAAATACTTGATTTATCACAAATACTCAAGAAACAACATGGTATAAAACACGTTTTAATTGTCACCTGCGTAAACAGTTTGAAATATAACTGGTATGACGAGGTATATAAACACACAAACGATAAAGCATTTATCTTAGGTACTAGAATCAGTAAACGTGGTAATGCTTCCATAGGATCTAATGAAGATAAATTAAGTGACATTGTAAACATAAACACAGGACCTGCAAAAGACTGTTTTTATTTAATTACGAATATTGAAACACTTCGTTATGTAAAAAGAGTTCAGGAACCTCTTAAAACGAAAAAGAACGGAGTTCAACGATTTAGAAAAAGAACCATTTTTCTTATGGTAGAAGCTTTACAAAAAGCTATAAAAGATGGTGATATTTCTATGATGGTAGTTGATGAGTCACATAGAGTTAAAAACAGTGCCTCGATACAAGGTGAGGCATTACTGTCATTGTGTTGTGACTATCAAGTAGCATTAACAGGAACTCCGGTTGTAAATAAACCTTTAGATGCTTATATACCACTGAAATGGTTGGGTTTTGAAGAACACTCGTATTATCAATTCGAACGCCATTATAGTATTAAAGGTGGCTTTGGTGATCATCAGATAATTGGATATAAAAATTTACCAGAATTGGTTTCTGTATTAGACAAATGTATGATAAGACGTCTAAAAACAGACGTTCTGAAAGATTTACCCGAAAAAATCTATATAAATGACTATGTAGAGATGACGAAAGACCAAATAAAACTATATGAACAGATAAGAGAACAAATACTAACAGATGTCATAGACAAAGTTAATATCAGTCCTAATCCATTAACAACTCTTATTAGATTAAGACAGGTAACAGGAAATCCAAATATAATTAGTTCACAAATAAAGGATAACCCAAAATTTGATAGAATGGTTCAGTTAGTTGATGATGTTGTAGATAATGGAGGAAAATGTTTAATATTCAGTAATTGGACAAATATTATATTTCCCGCCTATGAACTACTTCAGAAGCTAGGATATCAACCAGCCGTATATACAGGACAAAACAAGAAAGACAGAGAACAGGAAAGAGAACGATTTTGTAAAGATGAAAAATGTAAAGTTCTATTAGGTACCATGGATTCTATTGGAGTTGGATTTACTCTTACAGAAGCTAATACAGTTATATTTTTAGATGAACCTTGGAGTAGAGCAGCTAAAACACAATGTGAAGACAGAGTACATAGAATAGGAACTAAAGAAAGTCCTAACATCATTACAATAATGTGCAAGGGAACCATTGACGAACGAATAAATGATATTGTTTACAAAAAAGGTAAAATGTCAGATATCCTTATAGATAAGGAAGAAGATATACTAAAGAATCCAAACATTATAAACTATTTGCTTGATGTAAGATGAGGAGGAAGAAGTATTATGGAGGAAAATATTAAGCGATATTCAGCTAGTTATGTGGCAAATAAACTCAATATTTCAACTAAAACACTAAATAATTGGTATAGATGGTACCAAGATTCCAGTATTGAAAAACCGGAGGATTTTCCAGCACTTCCAGATTTTATTCAGGAATCTGTGAGAGGTCCTAGATATTGGACAGACGAGGATATTAAGCAGCTTAAGAAATTTCAGGAATGGCTGCCACACGGTAGAAACGGTGTCATGGGTGCTATCAGTAGACAGTATTGGAGCAAAAAAGTAACAGAAAAACAAACAAAGGAAACCGAAAACAAGTAAAAAACAAAAAAAAACAATTTGGAGGTAACTACCATGGAAGAGATTTTACTTACTAGTGAACAGAAAAAACAGTTGGAGATGCTTACTGAACAGTATGATGAAGCATCACAGGAATTCACATCAGCAGAAGCAAAAAAGAAATCACTTAATCTTATTCTTAAGAATCTGATGAATGAATTTGGTGTAACACGTTTTGTTTCTGAAAATGGAGTTAGTTTAGCTCTTTCAAGTAGACCTAACATTTCCTGGAAGGAAGAGGAACTTATAGAGTTCTGTAAAACCCTTAAGATTCCAGGATTGATTAAAACTAGAAGTTATGTAGATATGGAAGTTTTGGAATCTTTAGTATACAATAAAAAAGTCACAGCGGAACAGCTTAAACCGTTCCAGGTTGTGAAACCTGATACGGAAACATTACGAACCACATATAAAAAACCGTTGAAAGAATAAAGAATATTTTGTACGAAACATAAAACTTTGAAATACCTATTGACATTTACTGGGATTTGTGTTATTCTATAATTGAGGAAAGGAAAAACGATCCCAGTCGTTGTCCAAACAAAGGTATTAAAATAGATCATGATTTATCATATCTATTTTTAATATATGAAACTAGGCTAAAGTGACTGGGACCTTTAGCCTAGTTTTTTATTCATCTTTTTTGGAGGTGTTTTACAGTGCCGACAGGTTTATATAACAAGATGAGACAAGAAAGTCGTACAGAAACTAAAATGGAGTGGGAGAAGAAATATATAGAGGAAGAGACAGAACGACAAAAAGCATTGCTGGAACAGTTAAAGATAGGTGGTACCGAAGAATTTAATAAGCGAATTCATCTATTTCCATTAGGTCTTATTCCTAGTCCTGTAAGAATACCGGCTTGGATGTTTCGTAAATATCCACACAATCCAGATTTTGAATTAGACGATATAGAAAAAGTAGCCATGGCTCATGTCATTCACTTTACTAATTGTGATAACCCTACCGGATATATTGAGTGTAGTGGCAATATTGAAAACTGGTGCAAATGTAGTGTAGAGGAAGCACATAACGCTCTTAAACGACTTGTGAGAAAAAATCTGATTAAAAGTCATGTACTGGATCCAGAGTATTGTTATGGTCATAAAAGAAATCTAGGTTACTTTGTAAATGTTCCTTATGTCCATACGATTCTGAATTTATATAAAATGGATATTTGGACATAAAATTATATAAAGAAAAGGGTGATTTCTTTGAGACTCAACGATACTCAAACAGCACCGAATATAATTATTTGGTATTGGATGAGAACTATTCTAAAATTAAGTGGTAATGAACTGTTCTTATTTGCTTATATATTCACACAAACATTTGATAACGTGCATAAATGTTATTCCACAATGTCCGAATTGGAGATGTGGTTTGGAAATGCTAGACAAACAATATCACGAAATGTAGATAATTTAGTTTGTAAAAACTATATAATAAAGGAATGCAAACAAAATCCAAACAACCCAATAATTAAAAAGAACAGTTATCAAGTCAACATAGAATATATCACCCAATTATGTGAACAAGCTAACAGTTCCGATTATAAGAATTTTCTGGATTCGTATGGTTATTTGTTAAAGCAACGGTTCCCAGAAGACGGAGAAACTATTGATACTTATCTTAATAACTTAATGGAATACCACGATAACAAGGATATAGAAATATGTATTACAGTAGGTGAACTAGCAAAGCTCATACACAATAATACAAAGATAGACAGTTCGTCTATAACAGATATGCTGGAACACATACAAAAGGAAAAACAACCAAAAAAGAATCCAGAAAAGGATTATATACAGAAATCAAATAACGACACAACCTCGGAAACAACACAAAAGAAGTTGTTCGATGAGCCTAAACGAAAGTCTAAGAAAGCTCTTCATAACGAATGGGATGTAGCAAAACGTGAGATGACACACAACTTCGTTTATATGAGAGTTGGTGGAAATGACGAGTTATTGAAAGTTATCAATAACTTCCTTGATACAGATAATGGTAGAAGTTATACTCCTGCTCAATGGGAACAGCAGCTAGAGAATCTATATAAATATGGAAGAACAGTGGAACGAATGATCGAAGGTGTTAAATTTACCTTCATGAATAATTATCGTTCCCTTTATATACAGGATAAGACAGAAGTTGATATGAGACAGAAACTAGATGCTATTGACAGATATATAGAGGATGAGTGCGAAGGAAGTTCAGAACTTAAAGACCTGTTATACTCTTATGTTACAGACACACAGAAAGGGAAAAGTTTTACACTTAAACAGTTCACATTAGCATTAAAACGTCTTTCTACTATTTATCCAGAATTACAACAAAAGATAGAGAGTGTTGAACTTTCTTATGCTAACGGTTATGCTGCATTAGCTTATCCGAACGGAACTAATCTATACGGTAAAACAATTCAACAAGCACAATCAAGTAATGCTATTGATACAGATAAAAAAATCGAAAAGATTCATACATTCATAAAAGAAGGTTATTATCAACTTTGTGAAGGATTGGAAGAAGCTCTGATTACTTATGCAACAGAGACAGAAGCTGGAAGTTCTATGACATATACTAACTTCTGCATCATACTAGATAATCTACGATTGTTCTGTTTGGATGATTCCGAAAAGGTAACGAAAGTAAAACTTGCTATACAGAATAACTCTAATAAACTTGCTACGGAAGATTATGTTGAAACGGCACAGTTGAAACAGAAGTTAGAAACCCGTGAGCACAAAGCATCCAGTTTGGATAGATCTAGAAAAGCCAAAGTTATGAAAGCAAAGAATTTGCACCCAAATGACGAGAAATTAAAAAACATAACATTTTAAGAGGTGATTTGTAGTGAGGGATGATCTGTACACTCACCTAGAAGATACTAGCAAATGTTGGTATAAGAACTTCTGTGATAAATGGGAAACTCCTGAATGTGTTCATACTTGTAAACGATTCACACAAACAGACTATTTATTTCAATTAAGTAATTTACCTAAAAGTATGTGGAAATACATTCATTTGGAAAAAGATTCTCTGGAACCTGATGTAGCAGAAGTATTACAGACTATAATAGGTGATGTTGAGTTCTTTGTAAAGAGAGGATTTAATTTATATCTGTATGGTGAAACAGGTGTAGGTAAAACATCGTGGGCTGTAAAAATTATGAGTAACTACTTTGCACAAATAGCAGAGGTAAACGATTTCACACCTAGAGGATTGTATATAAATGTTCCATCGTTTTTAAGAGATGCTAAATTGTATATGACATATAAGTCAGAAAATTATTTAGAACTATTACACACAATTCAAAAATGTGATATTGTAATATGGGATGATATAGGACAAACGGACCCAACAAAATACGAATCACAATGGTTATACTCTTATATAAATGAGAGAATGTTTGCCAAAAAGTGTAATATATTTACGAGTAACCTATCACCGGAACAACTAGAAAGGTTAGATGCACGAATATATTCCAGAGCGTGTGAAGGATCAGATTGTTTACATATTACTGGAATGGATATGAGGTATAAGAATACCTACACTAATTTTATGAATAGTGAGGTCATTGACGATGGTACAGATTCAGATACTTAATAAGATACTAAAATCTAAATCCGTAGATATCGTCTTTGAAAACGATCTTACTGCGGAACACTTTGCACCTTATTCTGCTGAATTTACATTTATTATGGATCATTATAAGAGATACGGTAATGTTCCGGATACTCTTACATTTCTTGATCATTTTAATGAATTTGAAATCACAGAAGTACACGAAAGTGATGATTATTTAGTAGACCAAATAGGTGAAGAATATCTATATAGTACATTAGTACCTATTCTTAACAAAGCAGCTGAACTAATAAAGGATAATTCAGAAGCGGCTTTAGAATATTTAAAGGCACAGCTTAAATCACAGGAAGTGATAGGTGGTGATGTAGGTGTAGATATTATAAAAAATGCTAGAAAGCGTTACGAGGTATATCTTAAAAAGAAAAATTCCACAGAACCTTGGATGAGAACAACAGGTTTCCAGGAATTAGACGAGATTATAGGTGGACTAGCTCCTGGAGAAGAATATGTTGTTATTGTAGCTAGAACAAACCAAGGTAAATCGTGGATATTATGTAAGATATTAGAGCATAACTGGAAAGTCGGGGGTAATATAGGTTATATATCTCCGGAGATGAGCGATGACCAGATAGGTTATAGATTTGATACATTGAATGAACACTTCTCCAATTTTAATCTGTATACAGGTAGAGACCTTGATGGTGACTATGAACAATACATAACGGATCTTGAAGAGAACGCTAAAAACTCGTTTATCGTAGCGACACCTATTGATTTCAATAAAAAGATAACTGTATCTAAATTAAGAAAGTTCTGTATCAAAAACAATTTAGACGTATTAGGTATAGATGGTATTACCTATCTCACAGATGAAAGATACAAAAAGGGTGATAACAAAACTACATCACTCACTAACATTAGTGAGGATTTAATGAGTTTGAGTTGTGAGTTAAAAATACCTATTCTTGTAGTCGTTCAGGCTAACAGAGAAGGTATAAATGAAGATGGAAGTGCTCCAGCTCTTGAAAGTATTAGAGATTCTGACGGCATAGCTCAGAATGCTACAAAGGTGCTTTCTATCCGACAGAGAAATAATAAACTTAATATAGAGATACCAAAGAATAGAAATGGTAAGGTAGGTATTAAACTTTCCTATGATTGGCATATCGATACAGGTGAGTTTTCTTATAATGCAAATCCAGATGAATTTACAGATACAGAAGAAACTGAATCCAGATATAGACGTACAGAAAATACAAGACAACGTGAGGTAGAAAATAAACAACCCATAATGCCAAGACGTGGTGGGGCACAAACACCGTTCTAAAGGAGAGACTTAAATGGATAGTTTGATCAATACAACCATAGTTCCGAAATCTTTTACACGGGAATATCTAAAAGAACACGGTTCCTATGTATTTAGAGATAGAGAACTTGTGGTGGAAAAGGAAGAAAACGGAGAACCTGATAATCCTATTTTAAGATTTAAACTAGGTGACGGAATTAGACCTTATAGTGAACTACCTTATATATCTTCTATTTATTCACTATTCCCACAGGTACATTTATATAATAATGACTACAGTAAAGAAATCACTATTGAATTTTAAGGTGATACTATGTTTACAGTAATGGGTCGTCCAATATTGGAGGACGAACTTGTTATATTGCAGGAATTAAGAAATCAACTTGAACTTAATGGTAAACATTATTTTCATACTTTTATACCTACCACGGACCATATACAATTTAGCTGTCCATTTCATAAAGGTGGACAGGAGTTAAAACCTTCTTGTGGTATAACTAAAAAGGATATTTATCAAGGTGGCAAATTAATCAAAGCCGGTACTGTTCATTGCTTCACTTGTGGTATGGTATGCTCTCTCGAAGAAATGATAAGTTATGTTTTTGATAGAGACGACTTTGGTATATTCGGTTCAGAGTGGTTACGAAAAAACTTCCTGACTGTGGAGTATGAAAATAGACCTGAATTAGTACTAGATACATCTAGAGGAAAAAAGAATAATCAAACTACTATAAATTATGTTTCCGAAGAGGAATTAGACTCCTATAGATATATTCATCCATATATGTACACAAGAAAACTAACTGATGAAATAATAGAATTGTTTGATGTAGGTTATGACAAAGATTTCGTATTAACGTCTAAAGCAGGAAAGAAATATCATTGTAAATGTATAACTTTTCCAGTTCGAGATGAAACAGGTGGTACACTTTTTATTGCCAGAAGAAGTGTAGAAACTAAAATGTTCCACTATCCTCAAGGTGTATTAAAACCCGTATACGGACTATATGAATTGTCTAAACTACCTGAATATCCAAAAGAACTGTGTATTTGTGAATCTATTATAGACTGTCTAACTTTATGGACACATAAGAAATATGCAGTTGCTCTTAATGGATTAGGTACTGACTATCAGTTTGGACAGTTATTAAAACTTCCAATACGAAAATTCATAATAGCAACCGACTCGGATAAAGCCGGTATGGATGCTAGAGAAAAGATAAAACGAAAGTTAAAAACAAGAATGTTGACAGAGTATATTCTTCCAGAAGGTCGTAAGGATATAAACGAATGCACATGGGAAGAAATAGAAAATCTAAAAGAAACTATTTTGTAAAAATAAAAATATTTTCAAAAAACACTTGACTTTTGTTGGTTTTTATGTTACACTTTAATTAGAAAGTAAAAAAGTACAAACTGTATAATAACACAAAACAGAAAGCAGAGTGATTACAGATGAAACAGACTAGACTATACACGAAATCTCTACCATAGTTGACATACTAGATTCAACTATTATATATAAGAGTACCGTAAGTCTAGAATCTGTTTTATATATGGAGGATAGGACTTATCGTAAACTAGATAAGTCCTTATTTTTTTACTGATATATTCAGTGAAAGCTGATTATATAAAATATTTTATAGTAAGAAAGGATTATGTATTATGAAATTTGGATTTGATGACATTGATAATTATGTGTCACAGTCGGCAGGGTTCTTTGGTCTGAAAGATGACGGAGACAGTTGTAATGTCCGTTTTATGTACGAAAGTATTCGTGACTTTAACGGTTATTGTTGTCACAGAGTAAGAACAAAGGATGGGAAATTTACAAGTATTAACTGCCTCAGAGGTTATAACGACCCACAGGAAATGTGTCCACTTTGTTCTTCTCCTATTCTAGAGGATAGAAAGACAGAGAAAAAAACATGGATTCCAATTTATAAGGTAGATGAATCTGAAGTAGCACTCTGGGATAGAAGCACAGCTTTCTTTAAGAAGTGTATCTATCCACTTATGGTTCAAAAAGGCGAACCGTTCTGTGCTAACATTTTCACTATTACTAGACGTGGTGTAGCAGGTGACTCTGATACACGCTACGAAATTACTTTCGAAAGTAGTGACGACACAACACTCGACGATTTCGATATGATTCCTAGTCCGGACGGTGTCTATGTTCAGGATATGGATTTTGATACAATGAAGGATTTTATTAAGAACAGAACTCTTAATAATTCTTCTGAAGAGTCTACGTCTGAAGATGCCGGTGTGTATCGTAGAGGTTCTAGAAATTCCGAAGAAGAACCAACGGTAAGACGTGGTACAAGACCTAATATGGTGTAATAGCTCATGGCTGGATTCTTTAATTTACCTAGCAGCCGTGCTACTACCAAAAAGGACCAGCAACTACTTAAAAAAGTCACACAACCTATCCAAGATAATAATATTAAATTAAAGGGTTCTGGAAAACTCATTGACAGAATTCAGGCAGCTTGTTCTTTTGTAAAGTCTAAATTTGAAGGTAAAGAGGATTCTTTACTTCTTATACGGGAAGAACAATCACTTATAGATTACATTGACAAAGCTATTGAAAATAATAGGATAAGTATTGATACAGAAACTACAGGATTAAATACAATACTTGATGATATTGTAGGTATCTGTATTCATACAGAAGGTCTTAAACCTGCTTATATTCCTATTAATCATGTTAGCTATATAACCAATGTAAAATGTAATGATCAGCTACCTGTTGATTTTATAAGAGAACAGTTCCAAAGATTAGTTGATGCCGACGTAAAAACATATTGGTTCAACGCACCCTTTGATATTAAAATTCTTGGAAATCACGTAGGTGTGTGGTTTACTCCTTATTGGGATTGTTATATCGCTGCTATGTGTCTTAATAGTGACGAGAAAAAAGGTGAAAAGAGCCTGAAAGACCTTCGTAATAAATATTGTAACGATGGAAAAGGTGAAGTATTAACTTTTGGAAAGTTGTTCGAAGGAATACCGTTCAACCTAATTCCTATTGATGTTGCCTATTTATACGCGGCTCATGATGCTATTTATACAGATGAATTAGCTGATTTTCAAGCACAGTATCTGGAACCAAATGGTATTTATTATGAATCACATAATATGCAAGGTGTGTCTAATGTATTTTTTAACATCGAAATGAAATCTATGCCGACCTTTATTGCTATGGAGAATTTAGGTACAGCAATAGATTATGAGCATGCCAAAAAGATACAGGAGAAATATCATAAACTCACAGATACAATGCAGCAGAATCTAGATAATGTTCTAGAGGATTATATGGGACAAATAGACGAGTATAGAAGAAGTCATCCTGGATGTAAGTTATCTGATCCAATTAATCTAGGAAGCACTCAGCAACTTGCTATTGTTTTGTATGATATATTAGGTTTGAAATCTCCAGATAAGGAAAAACCTAGAGGGACCGACAAGGAAATACTAGAACAACTAGATCACCCTTTGTGCAATGCTATATCAGACGTTAGAAAATTCAAAAAAGTCGTTTCTACTTACATTGATAAGATGCCAGAAGAAGCATCCAAATATCCGGATAAACGAATTCACTGTAAATTCAATCAGTATGGTGCTGAAACAGGTCGTGTTAGTAGTGACTCGCCGAATTTACAGAATATCCCTTCCCGTTCATTTAAATTAAAAGACGGAACAGAAATAGATTCAGGACATGATGTAAGACAGTTGTTTACAGCCTCTCCAGGATACATTATGTTATCTTGTGACTATTCCGGACAAGAAGTTCGTGTTACTGCTCATTTAAGTCAAGATGAAAAGATGATTCAGGCTTATAAGGACGGTAAGGATGTTTACTCTGAAATAGCTTCTATCATTTTTAATGTTCCATATGAAGAATGTTGTGAGAAACGACCTGATGGAACATACAGTAAAGAAGGTAAAGAAAGAAGAGCTACGGCAAAACCAGTTGTTCTTGGCATTCTTTATGGAAGAGGTATAGCATCTATAGGTGAACAACTTCATAAAAATCGTAAAGAAGCACAGGCAATTTACGATAAGGTTCTAGCAAAGTTCCCAGGTCTCGCTATGTTCTTGGAAGAATCAGAGGACATGGCAAGAGAATACGGATATGTTACTACTGTTTGGGGACGACGTCGACAGTTGCCTGCCATGCAACTTCCATATTATGAGTTCACATATAAGAATGGTATGACTCCTGATTTTGATCCACTTTCAGATGAAGAGACAAATTACTCTACAGAAGTTCCAGAAGAAGAAGTTAGACGTCTCACTAATAGACTTCTTAGATGTAATTATAAAGAACGTGAACTTATAAAGGAAAAGATTCGTCAATCCGGTATTAACATTAAAGATAACACTGGACATATCGCTAAGGCTAAACGAGAGGTTGTAAACAGTCGTGTTCAAGGCTCGAGTGCTGATTTGACAAAGTTAGCACAAATAGAATTGTTTAACCATAAGGAGCTAAAAGAACTAGGTTTTAGAATGTTAATTCCCGTACATGATGAAATTATAGCAGAGTGTCCTGTAGAAAATGCTAAACGGTGTGCCGAACTCATGAGTCAATGTATGATAAATGCAGGACGTGATCTCTGTGTTCCACTCACTTGTGATGTTGAATTGTTTTATAGTTGGTACGGAGAATCAATTGATGTGAATACATTGTAATTCTTTTAATCAAATATGGGTGGGTGTAAATCTACTTAGGATATGAAAATAGAGGTGATTAGATTTGGCATTTGATATTTATTTTGCCGGAAGCCAAAATAAACTCGCCGAAGATTATATGATGAATAATGGTTGTAATAGACTTCTTTCCTATTACAGCGACAAGTCTATTATTAGATCCTGGGTAGACTTTAAAAAGTCTACCCAAAATGCTAAAAATAAATTATTTATAGATTGCGGTGCCTACACAGCTTTTACTCAAGGTGTTACTATCGATATAGATAACTATATTCAATATATAAATAATATCATCGAGTACATTGATATATTTGCGAGTTTAGATATTATTGGTGGTAGTGGTGTTCCAGATTCAGATAAAAAAAGTTATGAGAACTATTTATATTTAAAGGAGCATTGTAAAGATAAGCATAAATTACTTCCTACATATCACCAAGGTGACAATATTCAATATTTATATAAGTACCTACAGGATGATGATATTGATTATATTGCGCTAGGAGGATTGGTGGGTAGTACAAAGAGTATTTTAGATAATTTTTTTCAGTCCTGTTATAAAGTTATACAGAAAGTGAGACCCGACATTAAAGTTCACGCTTTTGGTATGACTTCTAAACCTCTTTTGAAGTCTTATCCTTTTAAAAGTGCGGACTCCACAGCGTGGATTATGACAAGTGCTAACGGGGGTATAATGTCACCTTGGGGAGTCATTAATATTAGTGAGAAGCAAGATTATCTGGCAAAAAATTATGCTAATATGAAAAAGGATGAACAGGAACAGGTTCAAATTTATTTAAAATCTCTAGGTTTTACCGTTCAACAATGTATGGAAGATTATAAAATAAGATGTCTTGTTAATATTATGTACCTTCAACAATTTGCAAATAACCATGAACGTAAATTAAAAGGTTTAAAAAAATCTTTATTCTGAAAGGAGATTTTTATGTGTACGATTTGTGGTGGAACCTCCCTGAATGAAAAATTTCTTTCTATATTTCAAACGTCCTTAGATCGGGGTAGAGACTATAGTAATGTTTTTTATAGAAAAGGGAGCTGGATTTGTAACCATAGGGCAGTTCCTACGACGGAGGTTGAAAATGCCGAATTTAATCAACCTTTCGGAACGGACTATAAAATAGTTCATAATGGAACTATTAGTAATGATAGAGAATTAGGAAATCCAGATGGGATGATTGATAGTTATGTACTTAGTAAAGTTCTGGACTTTACAAATATTTATTCTCTAAGGGATAGTTTGTATAAGGTGGTAGGGGCCTATGCCATCGGAATTTTAAAACCGGATGGAAATTTCTACCTCGCCTGTAATTATAAGCCCATTTTTTATTCTTACGATAAGGATGGTAATTTTTATTTTAGTTCTTATGCACATCACTTGGTTTCTATTGGGGATGTTAAAAGAGTTCCCCCTTATTCTATAATGGATTCTGAAACAAGGGAGATTATAAGTATAAAAAGGGATGTTCAAGATAGCGCCATTGTTATTGCTTCAGCAGGTTTAGATAGCACCGCCGTTGCAGCATACGCTTGTGCCACACATAAGAAAGTGACTTTATTGCATTATAATTATGGGTGCCTAGCGGAGACACCCGAATTGATTCGAATTAAAAAGATTCAGGAATCTCTTAATCACACATATGGTAATTGCTCTTTATATGTAATGGATTTAGATTTACATTTTATGGCTCATGCAAGTACAATTTTGGACGGTAAGGAAAACATTTCCGAGAGCGTTTCTGGAAGTGAATATGCCCATGAATGGGTACCTGCCCGTAACCTTATTATGATGTCAATGGCCGTAGGTTATGCGGAGGCAAATAATTTTAGTTACATTTATTTAGGGACAAATTTAGAAGAGTCTGGGGCATATCCTGATAATGAAGAACAGTTTATTAAGGATTTTAATAGTTGTTTGTATGGAGCTGTTCAAAATGGAAAGTATGTGGAGATTAGAACTCCTGTGGGTAACTTAATGAAGCATGAAATTATTCCCTTTGGTCTTAAATATAAGGCACCTTTTGAATATACGTGGTCTTGTTACAGAAATGGGGATAAAGCCTGTGGGCATTGTGGTCCTTGTTTTATGAGACAGAAAGCGTTCTTTAGAAACGGTTTGGTGGATCCTATTGAGTATGAAGAGCGTTTAGATTTTAAGGATAAGGAAAAAGATTATGCTAAATGATAGGGATAAAAAAGATATGACCCCAGAAGTATACTATGTAACATGGGATCAAGTAAATGAGTTCATATATTGTTTAACAAGTGTTATTCAGACACAGGGTAGGTCATTCACAGGTGTATACGGACCTGCTAGAGGTGGTTTGGTGTTTGCCGTAATGCTTTCACATAAACTTAATCTTCCATTTCTAGGTGCCCCACAACCTGGATGCCTTATTGTAGATGATATCTGTGATACAGGTAATACAGCACTTGCTTGGAAAGATAAAGGATACTATATTGCTACTATGTTCTATAAGAAGGATGCAAAAGTAACTCCAGATTATTGGAATATGGAAAAAGGTAATCTCTGGATTAAATTTCCATGGGAATAAGGTGATTATTCTATGTATAATAAAACCTTTATGCTGCAAGCTGTAGATATAGCATATACTAATTCTAATTTAGGTTTAGGTGGACCTTTCGGGGCAAGTGTTGTAAGAGATGGAAAACTTATAAGCTGTGAATCTAATACAGTACTAGGTACTAAAGATCCTACAGCTCATGCCGAGATAAACGCTATAAGAAAAGCGTGTCAAAAACTACAAACACATGATTTATCTGATTGTGAATTATATGCAACAGGTTATCCTTGTCCAATGTGTTTAGGTGCTATAATGTGGGCAAATATAAAGAAAGTTTATATTTCTGGTACGTTAGAAGATGCCGAACATATTGGGTTTAAAGATAAACATATTTATGAGACTATTGACAATCTTTCAAAAATGTGTTACAATACAAATGAACTAGAATTCGAGTTTAGGGACAGAGATCTAGCTCAAGAATTATATAAAAATTATTCAGAAAATAAAGGAACAATTTATTAAAAAGAGGAGGTTTTTAGTTTGGATCGTATCAGTGTTACTCGTCATGTAGAGTTTGAGGCAGCACATCTTCTTTATGGTTACGAAGGACTCTGTGGTAACCTACATGGACACTCATATAAACTGGAAGTTACAATCAGTTGTCCAGAATATGATAGAATGTCAAACAAATTTAATTTTGTCGTGGATTTCAGTGTGTTAAATAAAATCCTGAAAGATTATGTACCAGATCATTCCTTCATTACCAATATGAGTAATGGTCCGGAGACTACAGAGGGCAAGATTAGAGAGGTTCTAGAACAAGCTAATATGCGTATTTTCAAGATGGAGAATAGTCCATCTGCCGAGAATATGGTAAAGGCATTTGCTAATGACATCCAATCCTTATTAAATAACAACTTTCCTAATTTGGAATGTACAGTAGATAAAATTGATTTGTGGGAAACCACTAATTCTCATGCCACCTGGAAAAGAGGTTAAACTATGAAAATAGTTGAGTTGTTTAAATCTATTGACGGTGAAGGTATTAGAACAGGAAAAATTGTTACTTTTATACGAAGTTTCGGTTGTATTTTGTGCTGCAACTACTGTGATAGTATTTACGCAAATGAAGTCGGACACGGTGCTGAACCTAAAGACATGACAGTAGAAGAAATTGTAGAATATTGTAAATCCAATAAAACACCCTATGTGACTTTCACAGGTGGAGAACCTCTTATTCAAAAAGATTCTGCCGAGCTCATTGAAGCATTACTGGAGGAAGGTTTTGAAGTAAATGTAGAAACCTGCGGCGCTGTTGACATTCAACCATTTAAGAAAAGATTACTTACATCTTTATCGTCATACTCTCATGAAAGATTAATCTTTACTATTGACTATAAATCTATTTCTAGCGGTGAAAACAATAAAATGATTCCTGAAAACTTTACAAAAAATCTTAATGATTGGGATGTTGTAAAGTTTGTGGTAGGTACAAAAGAGGACTTAGAGGATATGAAAAGATGGATAACTACTATTAAAAATAGTTATTCAGATATGCCGCATATTTTTGTAAGTCCTATTTTTGGTATGATCGAACCTAAACAAATTGTAGAATATATAATTCAAAATGATCTGTTCGATGTTCGTATGCAATTACAAATTCACAAGTATATCTGGGATTTTAATGCGAGAGGAGTTTAATATGTTAGATATTGTTGAAGTTATGATGGGAGATACTATTCAAGCCTCTGTTTCTGATGATTTTAGAGATAGATTTCTTGCTGAATATTGGCAGACAAGAATTAGACTGAATAAACTTCATGTTAGTAATGTTAGAGAAGAAGCAGAATGCCGTGTGATGGATAGAGGTTATAGTAACGAAATCTGTTACACTAAAGACGATGAAAAACGTAGAAGTGAAAAATATACCTTAAATCAGATTATGCGAGACCAGGAAGAAGCTATGACAAGATATCTGTACTTATTGGAATTAAGAGCACAATTATTAAACATTGACCTTAATCCAATAAATCTTAAAAAGGATAAGAAGGAAGTGTGCGAGAATGTCTAAAAAGATCAATAAAGAACTTATTGAGCAGTCCATTCGTAATATTCTTATTGCTCTCGGAGACAATCCGGATAGAGAAGGACTTTTAGATACTCCTAAACGAGTAGCAAAGATGTACGAAGAAGTATTCGAAGGTATGTGCTATACCAATGACGAAATCGCTACAATGTTTGATAAGTGTTTCGAGGACACTACAATGGGAGACCTTGTAATTGTAGACGAAATTCCTATTTATAGCTACTGCGAACATCATATTGCACTTATGTTTGATATGACTGTATCTGTGGCATACATTCCGAATGGTAGAGTTATTGGACTTTCCAAGATTGCCAGAATCGCAGATATGGTAGGTAAGCGTTTACAGCTTCAGGAACGTATTGGAAGTGACATCATGGAGATACTTCAAAAAATTCTTAATACGGATAGTGTCGCTGTTATCATTCAGGGCAGACACAGTTGTATGTCGGCAAGAGGTATTAAGAAACCTAGTATTACTAGGACCTGTGCTTTAGGTGGTGAGTTCCGTGCTAATGCCTCATTGAGACAGGAACTTTATTCAAATATCACAACAAAACATTAATGGAGGATTCAGATTATGGCGTTTACTATTAATACTCAGGTACTTCAAACAGCTATTAATAAGGCAATTAAAGGTGCCGGAAACAGTAAATTCAGTGCTATTACAAGTTTGATGAATTTTGTTGTAGACAGTGGTAACTTCTCTATTACAACAACAGATTCTAATAACTATTTTACTGTAACTGACAAAATTCTTAATGGAGATCCTGTAACATTTACAGTTAATGTAGATACATTCTCTAAACTGATTATGAAAACAAGTGTAGAGAATATCAAGATTGATGTTACAGATAGTTTTATTTCTGTTACAGGTAATGGTACTTATAAGATTCCAATTCAGCTTGATGTAGATGGTACACCTATTAAGTATCCAGTACACGAGATCAATAATCCTGAATACAGTGGAACTATCAAAACATCTGTTATTAAAACACTTATTCTTCATAATAAGCCCTCTTTGGCACTAACATTGGAGGCACCATACCTGGTAAATTATCTGTGTTTGAAGAACAGAGTTATTTCTGCTGATACATTTAATATTTGTATTACACAGTTACCTACATTTGATAAGGACATACTCATTCCACCGAATGTATTCGAACTTTTAAGTATGACATCTGAAGAAGACATTACATATAAGATTTATCAGAATAATATTTTGTTTAAGACCGAGAAGATGAAACTGTTTGCTGTACTTCCAGAAGGTATTGAAGAATATCCGGTATCAACTATCGATGCTATTTTGGAAAGAGAATACGGTTCTGATTGCATACTTCCAAAAACAGCTCTTCTTAATATTATTGATAGATTGTCTCTGTTTATTAGTGATAATGATCAGAATGGATTGTACATGACATTTACTCAAGCAGGTGTTAAGGTAGAGTCTGCACATGATGACGGTATTGAAACGGTACCGTATCAGGGTAGTAACAACTTCAAAGACTTCACCTGTTTTGTAGGTGTGGAATCCTTGAAGAAGCAGCTCAATGCTAGAGTTGGTGAAACTGTACATCTTTATTACGGTGAACCTTCTACATTCCGTATTGAAGAGGATAATGTAATTCAGATTATTTCACTATTGGATGACCCAAGAATGGAGTCATAAATATGGCACAGAAAGCACTATTTAATCTGAATAGGTTAGTAGCAGATTCTGGAAAGGATGTTTCTCCGGAAGCATCCTTTCTTTTGGATCTGGATTATACTATTCGTAAAATGAATGAGTACAAAGTAGGTTATTATTTCAAAAAGATAACCGATAACAAGGATAAATATCTCGACACCAAACAAGAAGGTTCCGAAACGTATAGAAGAGTTGATATTGTTTGTGTAACAGAATTACCTGAACCTAATAAGGAAAACTGCTATGATAATTCTCATATTGTTTATCATGCAAATGATGATTATTATGTGTGTGTGTATTCGGACGGAAAGCCTTCCAGAACGTATAAACCTTCTTCGATGAAGTGTATTCGTAATATGTACTATCAGGTAATAGGTGCTGACCAGGATAAACAATCCAGTAAAACATCTGATTTTTACGGTATTTGCGATAGTGGGACTGATAGACATGAACGTATTCAAAACGCTATTTCTAAAATGAAGGAATACGTTGTCGACTGTGAATTTGTTGATGTTGTTGAGTTTGTTAAAGAACATAATTTACCTTTAACAATTCAAAGTAAGAAAGACTATGAAGTAAAACTGTACGACGAAAGAAGAAATATTGTATTCTTGTGTGATGGAATTATAAAGTATAAGAATACATATTATATTATAGAAATCAAAACAGAATCATCCTATAAATGGATGGACAGAAAAGCAATGGATCCAGAACATAGGATACAAGCATACACATACTCACTAGAATTTGGAATTGATAAAGTTATCTTTATTTATGAAAATAGAGATTTTTGTACTAAAAAATCATTTCTAGTAGAAGTGACAGATGAAAATAGACAATATATTGATAACAGAATTGCTACTTGTCAGAGTTATGTAGATAAAAAAACACCTCCTCCTATAGAAACGGATATAACCAAGCACATATGTCAGTATTGCGATTATAAAACTGTATGTAAGGTTGATAATAAATGAAAGCAGTAAATAGAGGTAAAGACTTTGAGGGTGCTATAAAGAAAAGTCTAGAAAATCTACCTAATGTATCATTTGATAGACTTATAGACCCTATGGCAGGTTATTCAGGTGTTCGTAATATTTGTGATTTTACAATGTTTAGTTCTCCGGATATGTTTTATTTGGAGTGTAAGAGTAAATATGGTAATACACTGAACTATGCCGGGGATATTACAAAGAATCAATGGATTGGTATGTACGAAAAAAGTCAAATATACCGTTGTGTAGCCGGTGTGTGTGTTTGGTTTATGGACCATGATGTTACAGCATTTGTGAATATTAAAGATTTACAGAGACATCGTAATAGTGGGGCAAAGTCTTTGAACATAACAAACCTAGTTACAGATTCGTCTAATGAAGATTTTATTCCACATATCTTAATTGACGGTATGAAGAAACGTGTTATGTTTGACTATTTCGGTGATAAGTTTTTACACAAACTTCACCAAGAATCCGATAAGATATGGAGTGAGTACGATGGAAAAATTAACAAATGATGAACTTGAAAAGCTATTGGAAACATTAGATGTTAATACAGAGTATGCAAGAAGTATTGTAGACTCTCTGGTTCATCAATGTTGTGATAAGCTAGACCAGTATGTGCAGTATGTATTCGAATTATTGGATGGTGGAAGTAACAACATAACGGATGCTGAACTAGACGACATTATTATGACAATACCAGCTCTTTTGTATTTCTGTGGAACACAACAAGAGCTACTGGGTCTTAAACAGGATATGTCTGATGTTTCCAAAACAACAGACTATAACGATATTTATACAGAAACAGCAGGTACAGAAGGTTATAGAAAAGCTGTAGCAACAAATGCTGTTATGAATAAAACATTAGTTTCTACTATATATGGAAGTGCTTATGATATAATCAAACAAAAAGTATCTTATGCTACAGAACTTCTACAAAGTGCTAAAAAGGTAGTATCCAGAAGAATGGCTGAATTGGAGTTATCCAAAGTAGCTCCTACAAAAACGAATTAAGGGGTAATGATATGACCAAGTCAGAAACACTATTTAAGGAGTTTAACAAGAAGTACAAAATGGAACTTTTCACAAAAGGTACTATTATTCATAATTGTGCTAGAATTCCATTTAGTAGTCCTAATGCAAACCGTATGTTATATGGCGGTATTCCAAGAGGACGTATTGTTGAGTTTTTTGGTGAAGAGAGTTCAGGTAAGACAACCACAGCACTCGATATTGCTGGAAATGCCCAAAAGCTATTCCAGGAGGAATGGGAAGAGAAAATCCATAAATTGGAAAACAAAGAGAAACTGAATAAAGAAGAATCCGGTTACTTACTCGAACTTCGTGAAACTGGTCCTAGAAAAGTATTGTGGATTGATTGTGAAAATACTTTTGATGATGAGTGGGCAGAAAAACTAGGTGTTTGTGTAGATGACCTTTATATGATGTCTCCAGAATCACAGAGCGCTGAAGAAATATTTGATATGGTCTATCAACTTATTGATGCCGGTGAAATTGGACTAGCTGTTATAGATAGTCTTGGAATGATGGTATCCCAGCAGGAAATGGATAAGGACATTGAAGATTCTACATATGGTGGTATATCCAGAGCTTTAACTAAATTCTCTAAAAAAGTAGAACTTATATGTTCTAAAAGAAACTGTGCCTTAATAGGTATAAATCAAGTAAGAGATAACCTTAATGCCGGTTATGGTGGACCTACATATACAACTCCAGGTGGTAAATGTTGGAAACACGTCTGTTCTGTTCGTGCTATGTTTAGACAAGGTACACCTTTTGATGAGAAGTTCGATGAGGTTAAAAAGAGTCACGAAAGTCCATATGGACATAAAGTAATGATGAGCATTGCAAAGACAAAGGTATGTAAGCCAGATAGAAAGTTAGGTTCGTATACCTTAACATACGATCACGGTATTGAACCACTTATTGATTACATTGATCTAGGAATTAAAAGTGGTATTATAAATAAAGCAGGTGCATGGTTTACGTTTTTGGATCCGGAAACAGGTGAACTACTTTCCAGAACAGACGAAGATGGAAATAAGGTAGACATTAAGATAAACGGTCAAGCAAAACTAATTCCATTTCTTAAAGATCCAGAAAATAAGGATGTGTACGATAAAATTGTAAATCATATAAATAAAGAAATTTATGGATGACGGAGGACACAAACATGACTCAGAAAGAGAAGGATTATGTAGAAAATATCAGAAATACCGCAGAATCCGAATCTGAAGAAGTTGTATTAGAAAAACTCACCAAAGACGAACGAGAAATAGTTCTTCTTTACAATGAAGCTGAAGGTGTGTGGTATGCTGATACAAGTATACCCAAATATTGGAGAAAACTGGAAAAGAAGAACTGGATATGTATAAAAACACAGTATTATAAAGATGGAACTATTTGTAGCAAAACATTCAAAGGTTCCAAAAAGGGTGTTTCCATCATTGATCCGTTCAAGAAACGTGAAATGTCAGATGAACAAAAAGAGGCAGCTCGACAAAGATTTCTAAACAGAACGGAGGATAAGACAGATGGAGTTGAGTAAGCAACAAAAAGAAATTGTACTATGCTCAGATAAAAATATTATTGTAGATGCCGGTTCTGGATCAGGTAAGACAAGAACACTTGTAGAACGTGTCAAACATTTATTAAATACAGGTGTAGATGCCAGATCTATTGTTATTATCACATTCACAAATAGGGCAGCCGACGAGTTATACCTACGTTTATCCGATACACCTTCTAGCAAATACTGTTTTATTGGAACTATACATTCATATGCGAATATGTTATTGAAACAGACTGGATACGATTTTGAAATATTTTCGGAAGAGTATCAAACAGAATTTATGAAAATTCTAATTCCTAAATATGCTAGATATTGTACATTACAAGATTATGAACAGTTTGTTGTCTATGACCGTCTTGTATCAGCTGGTAGAATGTCAAAAAACGATATAAAGTATAAGTTTCCTAGTGAGCAAGTATATACAGAGATTATGCAACTATTAGGTAGAGAATATAGTTACTACTATAAAGAGACGGTAACTACCTTGTGTAAACTAAATAATATAATTACATTCGACGAATTAATCGAACTAACTACTAAATATTTCAAAGAGAATAAACTGGATCTTGAGTATCTATTTGTAGACGAACTTCAAGATATTGGGTATTTGGAGTATAACTTTTTACGTTCGTTAAAAGCAAAAAATAATTTTTACATAGGAGACGACTTTCAGGCAATCTTCGGTTTCAAAGGTGGAGATGTAAATATATTTCTTTCGTTAATGAAGAATCCAGATTGGAAGGTATTTTATCTGACAGAAAATTACAGAACCGCTAAATCTATTCTTATGTATGCCAATGCCGTTATCCAAAAGGCATCTGATATTATAAAGAAAGATGTTGTATGTATGAACCCAAATCAAGGTAGTTTGGAATTTGTAGCAAAATCACAACTTGAGAAGTTCTTGTCAAAATTAAACGAAAATGAAGATTGGTTCTTACTTACACGAAGTAACAAAGAAATGGTAATGATAGACGACCTATTGAAGCAGCACAACATAAATCATTATTGTTTTAAACAGTCTACAATCTCACAGAAGAAGCTAAAAGAGATAACAGAGAAACCGTGTATAAAGGTACTTACTGTTCATGCCTCTAAAGGACTAGAATGTGAAAATGTAGCACTTTATGGTAAATTTCCTATAAAGAATATGGATAATTCAGAAGAGATAAAGGTATTTTATGTTGGAATAACACGCGCCAAGAACAGGTGTGTTATATTTATATAAAAGGAGGATCATATATGTTGAGCACAAATCTGTACGATGACTTTTTCGATGTTGTTTTCTTTAATGATTTTGAAAGAATCTGCAAGAAAGCTAAAGAAGAACTAGACTCTAATAAAGGAGGAAAATATTCGGATATACTTAAACGATATTTTCCACAGTTGGAGAAGAACAAAGAAATTGTCAAGGAGAAAACACTCGATACCCAGCAAAAACAAATGATTGAACAAAGTAACAAACTAGCGTTCAAAAATGTTAGTAAACTATTTGATATGTATGTTAAACAAAAGAAAGATCTTTACATTTCCATGGCTTCAATTTTGTTTAACACTTATTATGATATTGATAAACTACAAGAACATCGTGCTCCTATTAAATACATTATTTTTCATGATGTAACGAAGGATAAAGAGTTTGCTACAATATTCAAAAAGGATATAATGACATATATAAATGCCATCAAGAAAGCCTTTCCTTTTTATGACATGAAGGATGGAACCTTTGAAGCATTGGAATTTTTCAAGTTAATATTTGGTTATCTTCGTATGTTAAATTATATGAACGAATGGAAGGAGTTTAATACAGATGGAAAGCAGTAAGAGTGCATTTGTCAAAACAATGAGTGATAACGTAAATAGACCAGGTGTGTCTGATTTATTAGTATATCTAGAAGAAGCAGGTTTTTATACATCACCTGCCAGTACTAAATACCATGGAAGTTACGAAGGTGGTCTATGTGACCACTCCATGAATGTTTATTACTCCATGCTGGATGAACTCTCCTTTATTTATGGCGGTAAAGATAAATGGCAACAATATCATTCTTTAGAATCTGCAACTATTGTCAGTCTACTTCATGATGTTTGCAAAGCCGGTAAATATGTAAAAGGAACTAAAAATGTAAAGGATCCAGAAACAGGTAGATGGGATACAGTAGATTGCTATAATTACAATACAGATGCTTTCCAGATGGGTCACGGGGCATTATCTGTATATAGGATTCAAAAATTCATTAAATTAACAGACGAAGAAGCACAAGCAATATATTGGCATATGGGAGCTTATGACTTATCTCAATACAGTACAGTTGGTAATTTAAGTGAGTCCTTTGCTAAAAATACTTTAGCATTTGCATTACATAGAGCGGACATGATGGCAACTTATGTTTGGGAAAATGAAAACCTAAAAGGTAAATTAGGATAAGTGTTGTGTATATTTCACAAAAAGTCCTCCTGTTACTAGGAGGACTTTTTATATTTATTTTTTCAAAAAACTACTTGACAAAATACTAAAAATATGTTATACTATTATTGTAAATAGAAGTCATATTGCAAAAAGGTAAAAAGTCTATTATTGAGGTGTTATCATGAGAAAAAACTGCAAAACATTTGATGAATGGTGTTATTCAATGTGGATGGATTATATAAAAACAACCATAAAAACAGTTAATCTTCACCAGGATGTTTTTATTAATTCAGATAAAAGCACTACGGTTTTTATTATGAATAGTAAAACCGGAAAAATAGCTTCTGCTAAATGTAAAGAAACTGACAAGTACAATCCAAAAACAGGTATTGCTATTGCCTGGGCAAGATATAAAAGAATTCCTATTCCAAATTTCTCTGTGAAACTCGGAGAACTGAAGCAAGGTGAGCAGTTCTTTTATAAATTCAACTGTTATAAAGTGTACGAAACAACAAAAGGTGATTTTGTTATCGCCTTCCCTAAAACAGGTGATCCGGTTATACTTTCTCCAGAAACAGAAGTAAAGAGAGTAGTTAAAAATTAAATATAAAAATAAAAAGAAAATTTCAAAAAGTACTTGACAATATCTGAATAATGTGTTATAATATGTTTGTAAACACGAATAGTGATAAAGGAAATAAAAAACGACTGTCCATCTCATTCCATTCTCCTTTAATAAAACTAAATTCAACCAAGTTTTACTTATTTTGTGATGTAAGTTTTTAGAGGTTGAAAATGTGCCAATAGTTCAGCTGGCAGAACACTTCCCTTTTAAGGAAGGGGTCCTGGGTTCAAATCCCAGTTGGCACACCACCAGACATTTGATATTCCTTTCTTTCAAATGTAAAAAACACAAACTCCGATGTTTCAATGATAACCATGCATTGTTTTTGTAGGAGTTTATACGGGCTCTTAGCGCAGTCGGTTAGCGCTTCCGGCTCATAACCGGGTGGTCCTGGGTTCGAGTCCCAGAGAGCCCATCATTCCCATATAGTTCAGTTGGTAGAACGGGTCACTGTTAATGATCAAGTCGGCAGTTCGAGTCTGTCTACGGGAGCCAAAAGAACTGAAAGGTTTATTACTTATATCAAACGGTTCTATAAAATAACCTTGAGAAAGTAAGGTTTAAGAGTTTGTACCTTAACAAGACATCCGGAATGGACCACTCCGTTAACGGTCGTCGAGAGGGGAATAAGGCTTACGGTAGACGGTAACATAAGTGGCAGTGCCTTATGACAGTCTGGATAGACAGACACTTTGCTGGATTAGCACAGTTGGTAGTGCAGCTGATTTGTAATCAGCAGGTCGGGGGTTCGAGTCCGTCATCCAGCTTCAAGGGTAATCCTAGTTACCTGGAATCATTTAGGATCCGGACCTAGATGACGATGTTTGAAGGTAAGCAGTAAAACCTTACTCCACTTATGGGTTAAATAGGAAGCAGGGACGCCTGTTATATTTAGATGATATTTTCTGTACTAGGTCTTACAGGACGGATTTAGGTGGAGTTCGTTAATACATCGGTCAAGAGGGAGAGGTACTGGTGTTCCACTAGGGATTGTAGCCAAGTGGGTAAGGCAAGGGCGTCTAAAGCCCAGATCGCAGGTTCAAATCCTGTCCAATCCCATTTTATGTGAATCTGTTACACGAATAATTTTGAAAGAACGATTATCGGCGTACATACAAAACAGATTCACATAACGACAAGGTAGTCAAGCGGTTAAGACAGCGGTCTGCAACACCGCGATCGTGAGTTCGAATCTCACCCTTGTCTTAATATTTGCTGCTGTGGCGAAATCGGCAGACGCAAGAGACTTAAAATCTCTCGGTGGATACACCGTACCGGTTCAAGTCCGGTCAGCAGCACTAATTTAATTATAACCGCTGCTCGTTATAATTATCTTATTTAGAAGCAGCAAAGCTACGAGTATGGTAGCCGGCAAAAGTGACAATGGTCGTTAATGGCGAGGTAAAGCTGAGTTGACACAATTCGGAATGTAGATCAGTTTGGCTAGATCACCTGCTTTGGGAGCAGGATGTCGCAGGTTCGAATCCTGTCATTCCGATTCTTATACTACCTTGGCGGAATTGGCATACGCACTGGTCTCAAAAACCAGTTCCGAAAGGAATGTGGGTTCAAGTCCCACAGGTAGTATTCGTGATTGTCGTGTCGCCAAGTGGAAAGGCAGCGGTCTTTGAAGCCGTTATTCGTTGGTTCAAATCCAACCACGACAACCACCGGCCCTATCGTCTAGTCTGGTCTAGGACGTCAGATTTTCATTCTGAAAACATGGGTTCAAATCCCGTTAGGGTCATTATATTTATTGTCGGTAGACAAGCATTAAAAGTCGAAAAGAAAATACAGTCCCTACGACAGAACATTCGGAGGACCAACTCCGTTAAAAAGGTTATGTAACTCTGGACGGGAATGCGTGAGGTTGAAACTACTCACCCGGCATTAAATATAATTTGGAAGAGTTCCCGAGTTGGTCAAAGGGGGCAGACTGTAAATCTGTTGCCTATGTGCTTCATTGGTTCGAATCCAATCTCTTCCATTTCTTCTCCATAAAGGAGGAATAATATATGAAAGTTATTTTATTTGTAGCTGTATTCATAACATTAATTCTATATTCTTGCTGTATTCTGGGTAAGGATGATAAATAATGATAGTTTATGAAAGTCTACAAGTTCTTTGTGAAGGAATATTTTGGGTTATAAATAACGAACTAGTAGCATTAACAGATCCAGTTGATCCTAATGATCCATATTTTATGACAAACTTACTTCACAAGAAATCTTGGGAAACATTAAAAAACAAATATATCGTAGATGGTAAACCTGTTCCTTATGACTATTTTCCGAGAGGAAGAGTTGAGGTACTACCCCATAAACAAGTGAATGGAACAGTTATATACGAATCAAATGTTTATATGGATAAGTGCATAAATACATCTATAATAAAAGAAATGATAATCGATACATTTAGATTATATTTACCTAATGTTCATACAAATTGGTCTGGACAATTATTTATCGATGGTAGTCATTACACTTGTCATAATTGTAGCTAATCTCCTCACATAGCTCAGTTGGATAGAGCAACCGCCTTCTAAGCGGTAGGTCGCAGGTTCGAATCCTACTGTGAGGACTTTGTGGATGTCGTCGAATGGTTAAGACTCCTGCCTTCCAAGCAGGTAATGAGGGTTCAATTCCCTTCATCCACTTTTAGGAAGGATGCTCAAGCTGGTGAAGGGGACGGTTTGCTAAACCGCTAGACCGTAAGGTGCGAGGGTTCGAGTCCCTCTCCTTCCGTTATTTGTCTCGGTAGCTCAGATGGTAGAGCAGGGGACTGAAAATCCCCGTGTCAACAGTTCGATTCTGTTCCGGGACACCAACACCCAGCTTTGTTGGGTCATGTCGAGTAGAATCTAAATCGCTTGGAAGTTCAAAAGTTTAGATTCTAGAAGAATGCCATCCTTTTTGTCCATGGGTTCTCGACCTCCTATGTAAGAACTTCCTGTGGGAACAACACCTTTGGTGAATGGTACGAAAGTTCCAGCCTCCCTTGTATATTTTCCTATATAAGGGAGGTTCCCAAAATTGTATTAAGGAGGAAACTGAATGAATCCAAGAGATTATCTGCAAGAAGATATTGAGATGAAACTCGATATCTTAAACTATATAGACTCATTAAGAAAAGAAGTTTTTGATTATAAGAATAAACTTGCCGAGGTAATTAAACCGGGTATATCTCTAAATAAGTTCAGATTATGTACCATTTATCGACCCACGATACAATATATACGTTCCAAGAAATGTAATAAATGTAATAAAGATGGATTAGTATTAGTTGATAATTCTTTCTCTGTTTCTTATAAACTGTGTAGTTGTAGGGAATATAAAGCCAATTATAAAACAGAAGAAGTCACTGTTACTAATATGTCTATTCAAAATAATGTCGTATTCTATGATTGTACTTATAATGATTCGTTCGTATCTATTAGAGAAGCGAGTATATACGATAAATTTAATGAAGAACATCTGGAATTACCCTGTTCCGATGTTTTTTATATAACACAAGAAGATTGTGAAGAATATTGTAGGAGGAAAAACACACATGAAAAAATTTAAAGGCAACCCATTGGACATTACATTTAAGCACTACGGAGATATTACTGTAGCACAGGCAAAAATATACTATGACAACGTACCCGAAATTATTGCATATGAATTTGGAGATTTGTTTCTCAACAGACATAAAGGTATCTATATCATAACTTCTAAAACCATTTGCAAGAACGGTGATACTTATAATAAGGATATGGGTGAACGCATTGCCAGAAAGAAACTTATGAAACGATTTATGTCCATGGTCAAACAGGCTGTAAAATTAAGAATGAAACAGTTAGACACAATCGCACACGAACTTGATATTCTCTATAATTTTGCAGATGGGTCTATAAACTCTATTAAGAGTTATCTTGAGGATCAATGATGGAAAAGAAACCTACAAGATATTATAGTGATAAACAAGAAAAACGAACCGCTAAAAAACTAGGTGCCAAGGTTCAAACAAGTAGTGGATCTAGTGATTTTCTAAAAGGTGATGTGGTTAGTGATACTTGTTTAATCGAATGTAAGACCTGTGTTACAGAAAAGAAGTCGTTCTCTATTAAAAAAGAATGGTTAGAAAAAGTGGATGAACAATGCTACGCTATGGGAAAACGCTATCCTATACTAGCATTTGACTTTGGAGACGGTGAAAACTATTATGTTTTACCTGAAAGTGTTATGAAAAAGTTTATCGAATATTTAAATGAAAGCTAAATGTAAAAGCAGTATGTGAAAAAACATACTGCTTTTACATTTATAAATATAAAAATTAAGAAAGAAATTTCCAATAAACTATTGACTTTTATTAGGAAATGTGTTATACTTTAATTGTAGAAATATTTTCTACACTTTTTTATTTTTATAATTAGGAGGAACTCTTATTATGCCAACATTAGCTGTGAAGTATAGACCTGCCACATTTGAAGAAGTAGTAGAACAGGATGTTATTAAAGCAATATTGAAGAATCAGATTGAAACTAAATCAATTCGAAATTCTTATTTGTTTTGTGGACCTGCCGGCACTGGCAAAACGACTGACGCTAGGTTATTTGCAAAGTATATCAATAATAATGGAAACGGTATTGTAGAGCTAGACGCAGCTTCTCATAGTGGTGTAGAGGATGTTAGAAAACTAATAGATGATTCGAAGTTTAAGCCTATTGGTTGTGACTATCGGGTGTATATCATTGATGAGGCCCACTCGCTGAGCAATACCTCATGGCAATGTTTACTCAAGACAACTGAAGAACCTACACCTACAAGCATATTTATTTTTGCTACAACAGATCCTCAAAAAATACCTAATACAATTCTATCAAGAGTACAAAGATATGATTTTAAGAAAATATCTCACAGCGGTATTACAAAACGTCTGAAGTATATATTGGAAATGGAAAATAAAGAAGGATGTTCCTATACATATAATGAAGACGCAATTAGCTATATTGCAAAACTTGCTGATGGCGGTATGCGTGACGCTATTACTCTTATGGAAAAAGTATTAGGTTTTTCTAACGATGTTACCATGGAAAGTGTTGTTAAAGCATTAGGAACAGTTGACTATAATACACTTTTTGATCTTACAGACGCATTGTGCAAGATGGATAAGAAAACAGTCATAAATATAATTGAAACTATTTACAGAGATGGTATGGACCTAAAGCAGTTTATCAAGAATTACAATGCATTTGTGCTAGACCTTTGTAAATATGATATTTGTAGATCTTTCGAATTTATTCAAATACCTAATCTTTATGATAATAGAATGTCCAAATATAATAATTCAGATTTTAAGTTCTTTATAACACTTCTTAATGAAATGATCAATCTGAATAATAGCATTAAGTGGGAGTCTACACCTAAACCAATGATTGAGTCCACATTTATTTTACTCTGTTCGGAGGCATGAATATGTATATTTGTGGTCAAACAAAACTTCTAGATAAGATAAACCATCTAGTCGAAACTGGAAGATTTCCTAGATTCAGTATTCTTGTAGGTAATGTAGGTTCCGGAAAGAAGTTAATATCTGATTATGCTGCTAAACAGTTAGGGGCAAACTTTGTTCCTTGTGATATTAAAGCAGATAGTGTAAGAGAAGTAATATATAATTCATATACAGTTACAGAGAAGACATTATATATGTTTTTTGATTGTGACGGTATGTCTGTTACTTCTAAAAATGCACTTCTAAAAGTAACAGAAGAACCTCCAAACGATTCTTATTTCATTATGACCGTTCAGGATATCAATAGTGTTTTAGGAACCATTGTTAGTAGAGGAACTGTATTTTATCTGGATCCATATACTCAAACGGACCTGCAAAACTTTATAAACGAAAAAAAGATAGAGTTCAAATCTAAAGAATTAAATATTGTAAAGAGTATATGTAGTACACCACAGGATGTTCTGAACTGTTCCAAACTAGACGTGACAGAATTATATAATCTAGCAGATAAGTTTATTCAATTCATAGGTTCTGCTAATCTGGCTAATGAATTCAAAATATCTACATTTCTAAATTTAAGGAAAGATGAAGAATCCGAAAAGTTTGACCCAATACTGTATTTAAGATGTATCATGTTATGTTGTAATAATTATCTATTAGAAAATTGCAGCAAGGAAGATACAGAAGTATTCTGTAAAATAATTAAAAACACTAGTAAACATCTGTCTGAGTTACAGATGAAAGGTAGCAGTAAACAAATGATTATTGATAACTGGATTCTAAATACCCATATTGATATTGCCGGAGGTGTGTGCTAATGACCTTGATGGAATTAAAGAAATCCATGTCTGAAGGATCATTTAGAAATCTGTATATCTTTTATGGGGAAGAATTTCAAATACTGAATATATACATCAACAAATTATGTGAGAAAATAGATGGAATAACCTATAAATCTGAGTCTATACAAAACATCATCAAAACATTGAATACCAAGTCTTTATTTGCGAGTAGTAAATCTATATATGTTATTCGTGATGATAAATCATTCTTAACGGATGAAAAGAGCTGGGAAGGGCTTGAGAAACAACTCAAATCAAAAAATATCACAGTAATCATGAAATACGGAAATATAGATTCACGTTCTAAATTTAGTAAGAAGTTTGTAGATAATATTGTAGAGTTCACATATTTGTCTGAAAGTATGTTGTGTAAATACATTCGTAAAGATTTAGATATATCCGAAGAGGATTGTTTGTACCTTGCCGAATTATGTGGTAAAAGTTATGGTAGAATACTTCTAGAAGTTGATAAAGTTAAGAATCTAAAGAAAGCTAGAAGACTTTCAGATAACGATGCTTTTAGAATATGCAAACAGAATGGAGTTTTTTATTCTGAAATAAGTGGTGAAGTGTATGAATTAGTAGATTGTATTATGAAAAGAGATTATAAACACGTCTACTCTTTTATGGAAAATTCTAAAAAACGTGGTGATAATCCTTTAATGATTGTTTCCTTACTTCATAACAATGTAAAAGCTGTACTTCAAATAACACTAGCAGGTACTAAAAACGTAACAGAATCAACAGGTTTAACAGGTTATCAAGTCAAAACAGCTATGGAGTATGTAAATAAATATAAAATAGAAGAACTTGTTACATTCATGAAATATTTAAAATATTATGAAAAAGCCGTAAAACAAGGTATTGTTACATCGGAAGATGTTGTGGATTATCTTATTGTAAACGTCATGTGAGGAGTGTGAAACATGAATACCAAAGAGAACGTGGAAAAAGAGGAACAAGTATTGTGTCGGAGGTGTGGTAAATTGCTTCGAGGAGAACATAGTAAATCTATCGGTTTTGGTCCTGTATGTTATCAGATGTGGAAGAAGGAACGATTACAGAGCATACAGCTATTTGATAAAGAGGGTAATATAAATGACAGACAAGAAAGACAAACCAACACGAAATAAGAAAATATTGGAGATAGAACAAAGATTAACCTATCTCGCAGAAAATGATCCAAGAAATGAAGAAATGTATGTACTACTTAAAAAATTAGCATACATTTTTATAAATCAAAATAAATTCTATTATGGTTATAACGGTGTAGAAGATGTCTGTCATGATGTAGCGGCAGATACATGGATGAATGTACTAAATGGAAGAAAAATATATGCCTGGATATATTATATAGGAAAAATGATAAAATTATCATATGTTCCAAACCAAAAGAAAATAGAACATGAAATAATAAACACAGAAACAGACCCACATTTAAGAGAAAAAGTAAAAAGAATGTGTGCAAGTTCGTCAATGTCTTGTACAGAAGAATTCGATAAAATGCAAAGAAACATAATGTTAGATAATATACCATCACTAATAGAACAAACTATGTCTAAAACAAAATTTAAAAAAGGTACAAAAGAGTGGCTATCCTTATACACAAATGTCTGTCTAAACCTGTTAAGGGAGATAGATAAGGATAAGCCATTTTATTTTAGAATAGAACCGAATATAGAACCTTATGTAGAAATAGTTATGGAACAGTTCAAAAAAGAATTTAGAAATGCAGGTTTTACAGAATCTATAATGGATAACGTAGATGCCGATTTAGAAATGCAGTTAATAGTTGACGAATCGTTCACAAAGGAGAAGGAGAGTAAACGATGAAGAATACTCCGAACTTATCAGAAGTGATAGGTAATTTAAGCAAACCTGATGTTTATTCTATTTTGTGTAGTTTCTTATATGACCTACACAAGGTACCTGAGTATACAACTTTATCCGAATTATGTTATTTACTAGATATAGATTCTTTTATGAACTTTATTAAATATTTTGCGGGTAAAACAGTTAAAGTTCCTACAAAGAAAGAATTCTCAGATGCCATGCAAGTATTGTTACTTTTCCAATATTATGAAATTGAAAAGAGACCGTGGAAAGACTGTCTAACAATGTGTGATATACCTACATCCAAAGGTAAGTTAATGCATAATAAGTTAGACAAGTTAAAGGAAACAATGGAAAAATATAACTTTGGGAACAGGAAGTATTGATTATGAGTATCATACAAGAATGTTATACGGATATAAATAATCTATTTAACAATGAAGAAACACCGTGTCAACTATTTAATAGATGTGCAAGAGTAAAATTAGAAAAAGTATATACACAAGAAACGGATACCTTTGATAAACTACTAGACGAATTAGAAATGAATATAGATTATAACTCTGTAACTCAAATCAAGGTATGTGTTTCTAAAATATTAAGATTGCTTTCCTATAATCGTAAAACACTACTTCAAACATTGAGGAGGTTGTACAAATAATGTCCAGAACAAAAGGTAGTACCTCTACGAAAGATTCAAAACAAATTGCTGTTGAAATTCAACAACTTCAAGGAAGTCCATATAAATATAATTTCGATTTTTTAAGATTAGTAGAAACACTAATCTGTTATAAAGTAACAGAGAGTATATGCAATTATCCGTTAGATACCCCACTAGACGAAATGGAGGTAACAACCGAAATACCTCTTATAGGAAATGTTACAATAAAACCTAGAACATTTCACGAAAAACATAGACTTACAGAGGCACCTTCCCTACATTTAGATTTCGAATTCGAACCATGTAGTGGATTTAAAACAGATATATATAAAGCATTTTTAAATAGAGAAACCGATCTTCCAAAAGTTTTTTCTACATTATATAGTGATAGATTAAAAGAGTTGTATTCTAGATTAGAAAGTGAGGGGTAATACATGGAACAAGAAACAGTAAAACTTGAACTAGGTGATCCAGAAATTACCTCCATGTCACTGATGAAACAACTTGCTAACGATGATACCAATACTGTTATTGATATAAACGGTGAACAACTAATAGATAGAACAAAATTATTTTTAGTCGTCCAGGCTAGAAATAGTCTTAAACGAATTATAAAACTTACTAATTTTATGGAGAAGTTAGAGAATAAGTTTATAGACACAGTTACAGAACAGATAGACGAAGGTCCTACCAATCTATCTATGATATCATTAGCAATGGAAACGGTTTCTAAATGTCTAGCAGATGCTAATATGACAGTAACACAGGTTCTGAAAGATGATAAACTTCAGAAAATAGTGATAAATACCACTAACATCATAACACCTGATGGTGGTTCTGCTACTGTCATTGATGCTACATCTAGGGATGAGGTTAGAAACCTTGCTGCAAGTTTATTAGCACAATTATCAAAGTTTGATACATCTGAAGTTATAGAAGCTGAGGTTAGCGATAAAAAGGAGAGTGATTGAATGTTTGACACATTCAACAATTTACATGATAATAGACAAAGTGACAGTATACCCTACTTTTCTTTTTATGATTTAGAGGGTAATTTACTACAAGGTTCTATATCTGTTGCATTTGACGATAATGGTGAGTTTGACGTACTCACCTGTGAGGTAGATGGAACAATATATACATATTTAAAGGATGAATATACCTATACAACAGAATGTCTGTATGTTTTAGGTATTGGGTTTTTACTTCCTGGAGATATTGTGAAATTAAAAGTAAATGAAATAGACGAGTATGAATTAAACTATGGTTGGCACACAAACATCTCCAATCAAACTATCTATTCATGGTATTTAAAACCAATTCATCAACCCGATTTATTTAAGGACGATAGATATGGTCTGTTTAATAAATCTGACGTGAATATAACAAATACAGGTATACTCACATTTTATAAAGAGTTTCTGGAAACAATAGAAGTTGTTACTTTTAGAAAAGAAAGAAATTCTTTTATCATAAAGTGAAAGGAGTTTTCTTATGCCCTACACTCCGCAATCCGATTATCCATATGTTGCTAAAGCCTCTGATCCGCTTGTGGTAAGAGTTAGTGAATGTTCATTATTAGTAGGTAATTCCCATTTCTATGCAAAGATAAAAACGGGTATTGAATATAAAGGTTATATGATTTATGTTTCCGGAATACCTACACCTATAATGGAAAAGAAGTTTAGCGACAGCAATAAAATAGGTACAAACGGTGTTAAGGTTCAATCATGGACAGCGAGTACGATTAGTAATGAAGCTAAATTATGGTTAGATAAACTAGAAACCGCATTAGCGGAAACCGCTTCTAGTGATACTGTAACTAAATCAATCGATACCTTGTGCTGGCAGTTACATTATGATATGACCAAAACAACCGGAAGTCCTCCTTCTTATTTTGATAATACTATTGCGACAAGTATAGATAAGACAAATACATTGAAAGATTATAATGAAGATGTTGTCGATTCTATAACCGTTATGGATGAGAATTTCAATGATAGTACAGATGGTACACTTATTGCATTAAAAACATCCACAGAAAAAGTTGCTACTAACATTAAAGCTGATAATGATACCTACACGATTTCTAAAGCACTTCGTGATAGTACTACGAGCGATGATAGTGTAGCTCACTCTGTTAAAGACCAAACAACTACTATATCTAATTCATTTAGCGATGTAGAAGGTAGAATAGGTCAAAGTACAGATTCCGCATCTGCAGCAACCTTAAATGGTAAACTGAAGAAAATCGATACATTAATAGGTGCCTCCGGAGACACAGGAACTTCCACATTGTTCGGATATAGCAACACTATAAATAGTAATGTTGGTTCCGGTGGATCCTCTATCAGTTCTGTTGCTACGACCGTAAACAATATTGCTACAAGACTAGGTTCAAATAGCAGCACCAGTGGTACTGTTTGGTATGATATTTTACATAATGCCGGTACTAAACAAAAAGGTGTTGTTGTGGAATCCGATTCTCCTATTGCATGGACAAGAGACAAAATACTTGAAAAAGTTGGAGATGCTTCTACATCTAACACATTGTGGTATGACGTATTACATAATCCAGGAACAAAAGAAAATACGGCCGGTTACGAGACTGACTCTGTTGTAGATAAAATAATTTCGGCAGTAAGTTAAAAGGAAGTGAACTATATTGGCTAACATACTAGAGATAAGTACCTGGAATCAATTAACAGGTGCCAGATCTGATTATACTAATCTTCGTATATTAGTAACAGAATATACAGGTAACGATCTAACAGGTACACAAATAACAATCGCAGACTATAATACAAATGCACAATATTTTAGTGGATTTGTAAATATTGGAGCATCTACATTAATTCCACTAGATGCTAAATTCACAGATGATGAAATGATCAACATTATAAACAGTTATGGATTTAACGTAAGAATCTCACCACCTACTATTCTTTCTAATAATGTTGTAAATATACTAATGGGTCTGTATGCTTCTGGATATAGATATGTATATAAATACTATAGAGATCTTAAGCAACTACCCTATGCTATATTCGCATCCGTTCAAATAAAGAATGACAGAAATGATTATCGTGTTTCTGATATTCCTAACTTTATAGAAGATGAATGGGGTTGGTGTGAACCATTTAAAACATATCCTATTATAGATCTTATTTCTACAGGAACAGTTAATAATGGACTTCCTATTAGCTGATGTTGTTTCCAGAATTCCAAAAGGATATGATCTAACCTGTTTATATGTTGTAGATAGTCATTTAAGATATGTATTAATACATAGAGAAAACACTTTTTATTTGCATTATGTGGATGGGTTTAAGTTGGGTGAATGTATAAACAGTTCCGATAGTTATGTTGATTTTGATTTTCATGTTATGAAATTAAATCAACCTATTATTACACAAAGTAGTAGGTTTGATAATTTGAATGGTCATAATGTAAGAATTGTAGAAACAACGACCGTTAGTGGAAACCCATTAACAAAGAAACCTAAATCCAGTAATGAACAAAAAGTAATAACTCGATACATTACTAACAAGAAGAAATTATTTTGAAGAGGAGTTGTTTACATGGGCAGACCTAGAAAACAACCTGTAAACCTTAATGATGTTCCGGAAACACTTTCTGAACATCCTTTCTATGGTTTTCAATTAGATGAGAACCAGACCTATTTTAGAGATTGTATTTGGGATAAGAACAAGTGTTTAATATTCTGTGATGCCAAAGCTGGAACAGGTAAAACACTTATTTCATTTGCAACAGCAAACCTCTTATATGAATATGGATTGTATAAAAACATCATTTATGTTGTAAGTCCGTATGGTGAAAGTAAACAAGGATTTCTTCCAGGAGACATCACAGAGAAATCTGAGGTATATTTTGAACCAATATATCAAGCGATTATTAAGTGCAATCTGTTTCCAGATAAAGTTATATACAACGAATCGCTAACAGCTAAAACAGATAAGATGGAATGTAGCGGTTATGTAAAATGTTTAACTCACACCTATTTAAGAGGAACTAACTTTGAGGATTCTGTTGTTATACTAGATGAGAGTCAGAATTATAGCTTTGATGATCTTAAAAAGACATTAACAAGAGCTAACGATAACTGCAAAATAATTGTAGTAGGACATCAACTTCAAAAAGATACACAAGATACTTCCTGTGGATTTGAACGATATATAAAATATTGCAACGATACTAACGACCCAAATTTTGCTGTATGTAAATTAACTAAAAATTATAGAGGAAAAATTAGTCAATGGGCGGATAATTTATATTAAGTACACACATTTTTAGAAATCAAGTGGAAGAATTTTTACGTTTTTCCACTTGACTTTTGTTTTACAATGTGTTATACTATAAAAAGTATAATTTTGGAAGGGTGTGATGCTTTTGATTGTTCTGAATCCGGAACATATCAAAATCTAAATTTCTATTTTGTCAGAGAAAATTGAATTTATCCTAGAATAACAACTAGAATTTTGATCATGTTCCCAAAGAGTTGACAACCTAGTTTAAGGAAGATCCTTAAAGGAGGAAAGCAATCTCTACGGGATTGTAAAGATTTGATGTTGGAAGGTAAGGAGAACTTTCAATCAAATTTATTTTTAGGTGTCAACTCACTTTGCAAGCTAATGAATAATTAAATTGAAAGGTGAGTTATTAAAATGAAAAAGACCAAAATTATTGCAAGTGTTATTTGTGTACTGTTTGTTTCCATCCTGGCATTAGGTGTTATTTTACTTCCTACATCCAATAACGATGAATCTAGTGTTGTATCTGAAAGTTCTTTGGAAGAGTTGGATACAGAAGACACCGCTTTTTCAGGTGATAAACTAGAATATATCACAAAGGAAGAAGATACTACTGATGAAGCCACAACAGAAACAACTACTACACAGACAGAAGAATTAGAGACAACTACGGAATCGGAAACTACTACCACAGAAACTACCACAACAAGTACTGTGGAGGAAACAACCACCACGACAAAGGTTTCCGTAGCACCTACTCCTAATAAAAAAGTAGCTCTTACAACCAATTATAAAACAGAAGTTGTAACAACTACCACAACGACAACAGAAGCAAAGATAGTATATAAGCCATCTACACATTATTTTCATATGACTTCCTGTAAATGGTTTGATGATACCTGTGTGTTTGATTATGACATTAATGAAATTGAAGGACGTATTTGTTCTAAATGTAAACCGGATGTAAAACTAGTCAAAGAATACAAACCTCCTGTTACACAGACAACATCTTCTAGTTCAGGTGTGTACACGATGTCTAACCTACCTTGTACTCAAGCAGAATTTTATATGCTAGCAAATCTAGTAGCACATGAGTATGGCGCTGATTGGGTTTCGTTACATGAAAAAGGTAAAGTCGTTATGACTGTTATGAACAGAGTTAGAGATTCACGTTTTCCTAACTCGATTCGTTCGGTAATCCTTCAGAGAAATCAGTTTTGTTGGGTACCAGACTCTTATTACTGGAGAAGAACTTCACAGAGTTGCAAAGATGCCGTATTATATTATTTTAATCATAGGAGTTCATACAGTACTACATTAAATTCTTTTTGGGGTGATGGTTGGGTAAATCACTTCTATGCAGCTTAATTATATATAGAATAAAAGCTACTCTAATATGTGAGCAGCTTTTATTTTTACCTACTTGACTTTTATGTGTTTTTATGTTACACTAAAATTGGAGGAGTTAGAATGCAAGGAAGTGATAACAATGGAAACACAGTATTTGGAATTTTTTGAGTTACTACCTAAACACTCCCAACTCACATTAAAAATGCTAGTTCCACATAAATATGGAAATATCGATACTGAACTATTAGCGTGTCTATTCATTCAACAAGGTCTACTTAAAAAATGCGTTATAGAGAACCTTAAAGAATGTGCCGATAGAATAGTAGAGAATAAGTTAAAAGTACCTAAAGAAAAAGAAAAGAAGTTACACGAATTTAGTGAACTTGAATTATCTGAGGAATGTGAAATTCTTATAAAAAATTATATATTCTTCAAATCTCAATACGGAAATAAACTAGACCAAAATATAATAACCGCCTATATATCTTATATAATGATATATGACTCCAGATTAAAAAGTTCAAAGTTATTTGACGAACTAATCTATGTAAAACAAAAAGAGAAAGAAAAAGTTCAGACAGAGCTTTGTAATATACTTGATCAATGTGTAAATACTAATATGTCTGGAGATTTATTAGAGTTCGGCGAGTATCTAACTGACCCTCTTGTTGTAAGAGAGCATTATGACTGCTTTGGACGAGAAAAAGAAATACAACAATGCGTAGATGTTTTATGTAGAATGAGAAAAAACAATGTTATTCTTGTAGGTAATCCAGGTGTAGGAAAAACAAGTGTTGTATACGGTTTCTGTAATCTTATACAATCAACAAGTTGTCCAGATATGTTAAAAGGTTATTATGTATATGAACTGAATATAAATTCTATGATAAGTGGAACCACTTATAGAGGAGATCTCGAAGCCAGAATAGAAACAGTCATTGCTTCCTTACAAGAATACGATAAGGTTATCGTGTTCATAGATGAGATACACAATATGTTTAATAAAACAGGTAATTCCGGAAGTTCTTCTATCGCAGAAAGTTTCAAAACATACTTATCCAAAGGTTCTAAAATAATAGGATGTACAACAGAATCAGAGTATAAACAAATAGAATCTGATAAGGCATTCGAAAGAAGATTTACAAGAATTCATGTAAACGAACTATCTGTAAAAGATACCATTAGTATGTTAGAGTATAAGAGAACTGATTATGAAAAGTTCCATAATATAGAAATACCAGACGAAATGTGTACATACCTTGTAGAAAGTTGTGATACATTTATACGAAATAAATATTTTCCAGATAAGGCTTTTGATATTATGGATACATCTTGTGTCATATGTAGAAAAAATAAATTACCTAAATTAACAAAAGAGACAATAGATATGGGGATAAGTAGTTATATAGGTGTGACTATAAATGGAAATAGAAAATTTCAAATAAATGAAATAGAAGAAGAAATAAAAAAGAATATAATAGGACAAGATGAGGCTGTTAAAAATGCTTTACTTCCTATTAAAAGGTATTTATTTGGAATAAACGAAACCACTCGTCCTATTGCAAATTTGTTATTAGTAGGACCTACAGGAACGGGTAAAACAGAACTTTGTAAACAGCTGGCAAAAAATTTCTTTACTCCTGAAAGTTTTTTAAGATACGATATGTCTGAATTTATGGAACCACATTCAGTTTCTAAATTAATAGGTTCTCCACCTGGTTATATAGGATATTCGCAAGGTGGATGTATCACCGACAAAGTTAAAAATAATCCATTTTGTATTATATTATTAGATGAGATAGAAAAAGCGCATAGAGATGTATTAAATATTTTATTACAAGTAATGGATGATGGTAGACTAACAGACTCTACAGGTGAAACGGTTGATTTTAGAAATACACTTATAATAATGACTTCCAATATAGGTTGTAAAGATTATTTGAATAAGAATAGTATAGGATTTGAAAACACAAACGGAATGGACATAATACAGAAAGAAATAAAAAACTATTTTACTCCAGAATTCTTAAATAGACTCGATAATATTATATATTTTAATACTATTGATGAAAATACCGCAATAAAGATATTTGAAAAGGAAATGAACTTGTATCTAAACCATTATAATAATAAACAGATAACGGTAGTGGTATCAGACAATAAGAAATCGGAATTGTTTAAATCATGTTATAGTAAACAGGATGGAGTTAGATTTATTCGTAAAAAGATAAAACAATTACTAGACCCAATTATACTTGATAAAGTAAGTAAAAGTGAATCTAATATTTTAGTTGAGTAAAGGAGTAATTATGAAAAGTAGAGTAAAGGAAAACATTGGAAAGTCTGCCCTAGCAAATGCTATGGCATATAAGGAACTACCAAACGGTGATAGAGAAGTAACCTTTAATTCTTGGATAAATGATATCATCTGGTTTAATTTAAATAATTCTTATAGGTCTACAAGATGGGTTATCACTAATGATAACTTATGGTTTCTTGAATTAAAAACAGCCGGAGGAACTATTTATAAAACAGGATTACATAAAGATATAAATGGTTGTATTAAGGAAGCTAATGAGTTTATAATTAAATAATCTTATAGCATGACAAGAATTGTTTATCTGTCCTGCTATTTTTTCGAAAAAATCACTTGACTTTTTATCAATTATATGTTATACTATAAATAGTAAACACGAAGGGAGAATCCACAATAATGTTTTCTGAACCATCCATACCCACAATATGAAAGAGACACAAATTTGAAGTACGATAGTTTAAAGGAGGACCAAAAAAGATGAATGAGATAAAACCAATAGATGCCACAGTTCTTTTGAATCATATAGCTGTGCTACAGAGACAGGATGAAGATATACTATTCACACCAGAAGATATTAAACGCATTGTAAGAAGTCTACCCGAATTGCATACAAGAAGAAAAGGTAAGTGGATAACAACAGACGACCTTATTATCGATGAACATACATTCACAGTTGAATCTAGAATTCCAAATGGTGCCCTTTTATGCAGCGAATGTAGATGTGCCTTTTCAAAAAAGAAATTAGTCTATACCAATTATTGTCAAAATTGTGGTGCCACCATGGAGGTAAATTGAAATGGAAAAGAAATTATATTGGGTTTTTGTTTTAATATTTTACATTATAGGAGATTAAAAAATGTTTTTAATTATATGTTTAATTATAACAACAGTTCTTGTCCTACTAACCATAAAAATAAAAGTTTCACATTATATTTTTAATGGGTTACTAACTATTCTAACCGCTTTCTCTTTAGTTTTTACTATGTTTCTATCTGTAGGTTGGTTTTTTACAAAAGTTCTAAAATTCGAACCTGAAAAAGATAAAATCACTTCAAAAGTACAAGCATATCAACATCTAGCAGATACAAGCAGTTCTGGAGCGGTTGCTATTTTGACTCCAGACTTTATGGAGTTAAATAATAAGATACTTGAAAAACAAGAAGCTTTACATTCTGTAATTAGATGGTACTTTGTTCCTGATTGGTGGGAAGAAATCCCATTAATTGAATTTTGAATAATATTCAGATGTACAGTTTTATTTAGTTAAAGTAAATTTAAAGTTACCTAAGATAAATGAAGTAATATAAAAACAAAACAATTTCTAACAAATAAAGAATAATTTGCTAGAAATTGTTTTGTTTATTCTTATGTGTCTACAATATATTTATAAATTCTTTATTTTTAGGATTATGATAATTGAGGATGTTTATGAACTATTGGTAACTATTTAATTATTTTAATTTTTTATAAAACTATTGACTTTTTGAAAATTATGTGTTATACTATAAACATAAAATAGGAGTATACAAAATGGACTATTTAAGTTATTTTAACAGTTTGTTAGATAATGGATGGTTAAACCAAGTTTGTTTATTGTGTCCACCTTGTTTAGATCTAGGAACAAAATTTGAAATATTAGACGAAATAGCATTTAGACTTCAAATAGAATTTCAGAAAGAAGTTAAACTAATGTTCTCTAATCCGTTTCATACTGTAAGATCAGAACTAGATGCTATATATAAGGAATATCCATTAACTGATAGAATAAGTGAGTTTGATGTAGAAAAAACAGTTGTTTTAGCAAATATCCAGTTTCCATATTTTAGTCACGAGGATAGCTGGGAGAAGAAATCTATACAGTTATTGGAATATTATAGGTTACCGGTTCTTGGATTTACAACCCATGAACAGTACATAAGAATATACGAAAAGTGAGGTTGACTATAATGCCACTAAAACCTATTATGCATGGTTATTCTGATCCGACTGAAATTCCTTATTGTTGCAAAAAATGTAAATTCTATAATCATAATGGATCCGATTTTCCTATATGTGACAAGCACGATAATGGTAAATTCGTACCTTATTTTTGTTATGTTCCAAAACCTATTCCTGAAACGGAGAATAAAAAATGAAAAGAGTTTATCTTTATGCGGATGGTGGTTGTAGAGGAAATCCTGGGATAGGTGGATGGGGAACTATCTTATCCTATACAGACTCTAAAGGACAATTACACACAAAAGAAATCTGTGGTAACGATAAATTTACTACGAATAACAAAATGGAATTAACAGCAGTCATCGAAGGGTTCAAACTTCTTAAAGAGAAATGCTATGTAACCGTTGTAACAGATTCTTCCTATGTAGTAGATTCTATAAATAAACATTGGATTGATGGCTGGATTAGAAATGGATGGAAGAAGTCTGATAAATCTGCCGTGAAAAATGTTGAACTTTGGAAAGAGCTTCTTAGACTTTTAGAAGGACACAATGTTACATTCCAATGGGTAAAAGGACATAACGGCCACGAATTTAATGAAAAGTGTGATAAACTTGCTAATCAGTCAATGGATTTATTGGAGGAATCTTTATGAAGGTAATTAAAGAAGGTTCTTCTGAAAGAATGGATATTGTTATCGATCAAAAATTAAATAGACCTAAAAAGTTCTTTTGTTATCAATGTGGTTGTGAATTTGAAGCGAACAAAACCGAATATTTTAGAAAGTTTTTGGTCTCGTATAGATGTCATTGTCCACAATGTGGATATCAAGCAAAAGAAGTTGTAGAATATTATGATATGTAATTTTTAAGGATGTGATTTAATATGGCATATTCAGGTAGTGGAACTCAAGCAGATCCATACTTAGTAGATAATGGCTATGATTTATTACAATTATGTGGTGGAGACGGTTCCACACATCCAGGTGCTTATATAAAAGTAACACAAGATATAGACTTTGCTCAAGAGAGTTGGTATACAGGCAAAATAACGTATCCAATACGTCTGGATGGTTTGAAGTTATATGCTGATACATTGACCGAGATAAAGGGTCTTACAGTAGAGGCTGCATTTTTCTTACGAATAGAATCAAACAGTCAAACCATTGAAAATTTATATTTTAAGAATTGTTGTCATAAAGTAAGCGGAAGTCAATTTGCTACTATAGCATGCTATTATTCAGCAAGTTCTTATACTAATAAAGTGGTTTTTAATAACTGTAAGTTTTCATTATTAGTTGTTTCTGGTGCTAGTGAGGGAAGTTTAATTTATAGTGCTCAATCCGGTGGTAACGGAAAATGGAATAATTGTTCCCTTTATATAAAGATGAACCATACTCAACCTATTTATTTATGTTCCAGTCAGCAATACAGTACTACTCCAGGAGCTGCTTCGTGTTATATGCCATTTGTTAATTGTAATATTGTGCTAGATGGTATAAAACTTCAGTATGCACACGCTCAAGCATATAGTGCCCATTATTATGCTATATTACGGGGTATATATGACTTATACGGTAGAAATGTCTTCGGTCAGTTTGCAGGAAGCAGTACTTCCTTGGTTATAAAAAATGCCTCAATAAACTGGGTCGATACATCTCACACACCTTATGTAATCAGTAATGATTCCGGTAACACAACATATGCTAGTGACATCTCCGGTTGTTCCATGGTATTTGATAACTGTACAGTTGAGAGTGGTTGGTCAGATGTACGCTGTTTAAATGCGGAAACAGCAGACACTATTAATGTAGTGGCATCTACAGTTAATCAAAATATAAATACATCGTATAGTACGAAAAAAATAAGTATTACAAATATAAAAGATAAGAATTATCTAATTAGTATAGGATTCCTTCCATAAAGAGGTGATCCGTTATGAGTTGGATTTATGATGCTTGGTCACAAAATGATGATTTGAATATAGGGTATCCATATGTTACAAATAGTGGAGCTCCAGTAGCTCCGGATATGAGCAATGTTAAATTTAGCTGGGATATAAATGCAAATCTTAATTTAGGATATCCTTATGTTGTATCAGGTGGAAATACACCTGAACCTGATATGACAGATGTTAAATTCTTTTGGGATATAAAACCGGATAAAAATTACGGTTATCCATTTGTAGGAACAATAGATAATCAAGGAGCATTTTGTAATGCCATAAATTTGGAGTCAATAACAATTCCAGAAACAGTTAAATATATAGGACCTTACGCTTTTTATAATACGAAATTGACAGAAGTAACTATTGCAAGTGATTGTGTATACGGTCCATATAGTTTTCCTACAAATTGCACTATCCATTTCTATAGTTGATTCACTAAAAGTTGTTCATTTATTTGAACAACTTTTTTGTTTCTTTTACTTGACTTTTGTTCTGTTATATGTTATACTGTAAATGTGGGGGTGCATAGGATGAAAAGTCTTAAAAAGAGAACAGAACAAGAAGTAGATAAAATAATTAATGACTCTATAAATGGATTAGATATAGAAGAATTAGCAGAATTGTGTAAACAGGTTTCCGAAAAACATCTAGAGCCTACAGATGAACTATACATTTACTATCACGAACTAGTAGATAAACTAAAGAAATAATTGATTTTGATTGGAGGATTTTTATGTATCCATATAGTATTTCAGCACCTAACAAATCATCTAATAATGTAAACCATCCAGACCATTATAATCAAGGTGGTATTGAATGTATAGATGCCCTCAAATCAGCACTAGGTGATAAATTTATTGGATTCACTATTGGAAATGTTATTAAATATTGTTGGCGTTATGAAAGCAAGAATGGTCTAGAAGATCTAAAGAAAGCTCGCTGGTATTTAGATAAGTCCATAGAGGAGTTAGAAAGAAATGAAAAACAAACTTCTTAATACACTTTCCAGAATGTATGATTACACATATACTGATAAACCATATAAAAGAGTAAAAACAGTTTCTTTTCTGGTATATAAAGGAAAAGTTATTAGTTTTGGTATAAATTCTGATAAGACATCACCACTTCAGAATTTTTACAGAGTAAGGACTCCTTTAAAGAGTATTGAGAATTTTGTAGACAAGGAACATTCCGAGATAAACTGTTTAAGAAGAGTAGATGGGTCAATAACTAATTGGGATAAAATAGAACTTGTTATCATATCTAAAAAGAAGAATGGAGAGTTTAGATTAGCTAGACCTTGTCCTGTTTGTATGTCTGCAATAAAAGATTTTGGTATAAACAAAGTATATTATACAAACAATAATGGAACATTTACTTTTGAGAGGATTGATAATTATGATTGAAAAATATTTCACAGTAAAATATATATTTGATTATTTAATACCATTATTGTTTTTTGGGACTATAGGGATACTTTTAATATTAGCTTACATCCTTGATAAGTGGGAAGACCATAAAAAACATAAATGGTTAAAGAAACATGGTTTTGAAAAAGTAACTAAAGAAATAACATTCGCATCCATGTTAAATATTTACGAGTGGAGAAATCCAGACGGAATAACAATAGACGATATGGATGTGAACCGAACACATTATGAACCGTTAGTTCAGAAATTGGAAAAGGAGCTAAAAAAGGAGTTAAAAAATGATAATCAACATTGATATTGATAATAGTTACTCCAAACATATAAAAATATAAATTTAGAATTTTACAGTATAAACTGACGGCATACTACACACCTCTACACAGTTCGAGAAAATCTTCTCGTTCCACGCTTCTTGTTTTGTTAGGTATTTTCGAAGTATATTCAAAGAACCATTCACATCCGCATTTATAATTGTTCCGTTTTTAGATCTATATAAACCCCTTTTAATACGTTTGCCGGAAAATGTAATTTCTTGGCTCGTTTCATTATAAACAGGTATATTGTCAAGATCTAGAAAACTGCTCTTTGATGTATATGATTCTTCCTGAATAATAACATCAATACCAACTTTTTTACATTTATAAGATAGCATATCTGTAAACAAATTAAACGGAATTTGAATAAAAGACTGCTTTACATCTTTTCTCATATTTGTGTCTTGTTTCCAACCTTTATTGTGTCCGATAACTAATGTATCGACACGGTTTTCAACTAATTGATTCACAATATATGTTGAAGATTTATGCATATAGTCTTTTATTTTGTTATTTCGTTTTCTGTTTATTGAGTACATTCTGTTTGTCCATTTTTTGTTAGTAGACGATAATTCAGCTATTTTCTTATTATAAAACTGATTTATAGATTTCAAAGGCTTCCCATTTACTATGAAAGGCTTGAAAATATTAGATGTGACAGTTGCAAGATTATTCACACCAATATCAATAGAAGCGTATCTATTATTCTTTTCGGTCGGTTCTGTGTTTTGAATTTCATAACCAAGTTCAATAGTTATATAACCTTTATTTGGAACAATTCTTGCAAAAATAACATTTTCGATGTTCGTCTTAATTTCAAAAGTAGTTCCAGAAAGTTTTATATGCCCTTTTGACACATTTCTATTATTTTGCGATATTGCTTGATTAGTATAAGTTAGAACTTGTTTTCCGTCTGTTTTATGGAGGTATTGCGGTATGTTTATTCGTTCACCCTGTTTTAAAACTTTTAGGTGGTTAAAGAAAGACTTGAAGTTTTGATCCACCAGTTTCTGAACCTGTTGTGCTACTTTTCTAGGAAGGGCTTGATAATCATTAGGAAACAAAGTATTAGACATCTGATTTAACTTACAGTAACCTAAATATTCTTTTGTTTTAAAATAATGTTGTCGAATATGATATAATGTTACATTATATAGATTTTTAGCAAGGAAGCACAAATGATCTAATTCCTTGAAATGCTTGGAGTATTTAGAATATTGGTGCTGTTCAACCAGAATCATTATCATCACCTTCTTTCTCTAGAGCATTTATAATTTGTTCCGTTTTTCTTTTAGTTCTTCTTTTGCCATAAATCCTAGCACAAAAACTTGTAACAAGTGAAACAAAATCTTCAAATAAATCTTGATCTGTTTCACATTCATTAACAACAATTATATCACAGTCATTTAATAGTAATTTTATATAATTAAAACCAAATCTTGTCAGTCTATCTTTATGTTCTATTACAATTTTTGTAGCTTTTCTATCCGTAAAGATTTTGGATAGTTTTGGTCTATTATCATTAAGACCGCTGGCACATTCTTTTACAACTTCATTCACTGTCCAACCTTTAGCGGCACAGAACTGACACAGTCTATCAGCTTGCGTTTCGAGATTTGATTTATTCTCAGAAGAACTAATCCTTGCATAAACAATTACATATTCTGGTTTTTGTTGTGTAACAACTTCATCTATTACAACTGTTCCACTAGGTAATTGTCTTGCCCCTGGAATAAGACCTTGTTTAAAATGATTCCAAGCACTTTGATACGACAAAGAATTCTTTTTAGCATATTCACTTAATTTCAAGAATAACATCCCCTTAACAAATTTATTATACTTATATAGTAGATATTATTCTTATTTTTTCTCAAAATATTATTATATATTTTATAACTTTTTTATATGTTTCTTAAATTTGTATTAAATACCTTAAATAACTTTTTACCGTTGTCTATACAATTTAGTAAACGTAAATCCACAATGTTTATTTATGTTGAAGAATTGTTCGTGGAATAAAAATACAACAAGATGTAACTTTACAAGATTTAACGATTGGAACGAGTTTCCATATGTTTTTGAAGAGATGCTAAGAAAGGAAAATTCGAAAGAATTAATCTCTGTGACGAAAGGATGACAATTATGTTAGATGAAGCACTAGTTCATCAACTAGAAAGAGAAGTTTTAGAAAAGTGGGAATCCCTGTGTAAACAAGGAATGAGACCTGAATCAGAATTTGAAATAGATGTTACTGAATACATGAATTCCGGTTTTCTTTGGGACGACATTACTGAAATTTTACTTGATATTGGATTCTACGAAAATAACTTTTCGGAAAATGAAAATATAAGATATGTTTATTGTGAGGTATCCGAATGAGAGATACATTAGATAGACTACAAGAACAGCATAACAAACGATTGAATTATCATACACATTATCGTTCTACGAAGGTAAGATGTATCGATTCCGACGGAAACGAACGAATTTTTAATAGCATTAAAGAAGCACACGAAGCAACCGGTGTTGCTATATCCGGTATTAGTTGTGTATGTAGTGGAATAAATCATCGTTCAGGTGGGTATAGATGGGAATATGTAGAAGATTAAATATATCACATTTAATCCACTAAAAGAATATTTCGAAGATGTTCTCTTTGAAAGGGGTTATAATAATGGGGCAACTATTTCAAACAATAAACGAACAATATCAAAGATTTTTAGATTCCCTACAATATGAATTAAACTATGATAATTTAGAAGTGGATGGAATATTTCCAAAAGATAACAGTTCACTTATACTAACTCTTGTTTTTACATTGGAGAAGCAAGAGTTATTTAGATTATATGTTGATAATAAAGAAGGACCTTGCCCAATGTATATTTTATACGAGGACGAAGATTTACCCATATGTGAGGAATATTGTCTAGAAGATATGTTCGAAAATGTTATCTGTTATGCTATGGAGAAACTGAACAATAACTTTGGATTTACGACTTTGGATGCTTAATTGGAGGGAACATGTACAACGAAATTATTGATATTGTCAGAACTGAAATGAAAACACAGCTCATTGATAAACTTACTGAAGAATGCTCTATGTCAGTTGGATTTTTTATTCGTAAAGAAGAATTATTGAAAGCATTGAGTTACGATAGAAATCAATACCAGTCTGGCTATGTGGACGGTAAAGATGAGGTCTTGTACCACACTAGATGGAACAAGTGTGAGGATAAACTTCCAGAACTGTGGCAAAATGTTTATGCTATCGGTGTTTCTTGTGATGGAAAGAAAACTCATTATATTGCAAGAAGGGAACCTAATCCAGATAACAGAACATGGGATTGGATAGAAAACTATACAGGTCAGAAAATAACAGTTTACGCTGATTTCGATATTGTATGTTGGCATCCAATGCTAGCAGATCCAGAAGGAGATGATAAACTTTGATACTTTCTGATAATACACTAATGAATCTAATAGAGAATAAAGGTCTATGTCATAATCTAACAGACGATAAAAGTATTCAGCCGGCAAGTGTTGACATCACTATCGGAGATTCATTCAGCACAATAACCGATGTTCCTAATGGTGGAATTATAGAATTAGACGAACCTTTAACTTACACAACCACAAAACAAACATCATATATTTTACTTCCAAAACAATTTGTTCTTGCTACCACTCAAGAGTACTTTGTTCTTCCTAATGATCTAACTGCATTTGTAGAAGGTCGTTCTTCTATTGGAAGATTAGGATTATTTATTCAGAATGCAGGTTGGGTAGATCCAGGATTTGAGGGACAAATTACACTCGAACTATTTAATGCTAGTAACTGGGCTATAAACATTAAAGCAGGAACAAGAGTAGGTCAGCTGGTGTTTGCAAGAATGGATAAACCTGCTGATAATCCATATAACGGAAAGTACCAAGGACAGGTAGGTGCTACAGGTTCTAAAATATATGAGGATTATAAAAAATGATAGCATTAGGAATTTGTATTCTTCGTATCATTTTTTGGATGTTTTATATGCTACAAATAATTCGATTTATATATAGAACGAATGAGTTGACAGATGGAGAATACTACGAAGAATTGATAATAGGTTCTTTTATATTCACGATGTTCGTTGCCTACGCAAGAGTCAGTTATGATTTGTCCGATCTTGCAGATATTAAAAATGTGGAAAAGCATATCTTGGATATTAAATATTTTGTGAGGTAAGCTTATGAAAGTCATCGTAGATGGATCCCTTTATAAATTACAAGAGAACACTAAATCTTATATGAATACATATAGATTTGAATGTTTAATTTGTGGGTGTGTCTTTGAAGCTGCTTTAGAGAAGGATGAAGACTATGTCGAGTTCTTTGACTATTCGGTAGTGAATGGAAAAGGTGTGAACACTTATAGAAGAAAATGCCCATTTTGTTCTAAATATGTTTACATAAAAGTAGATAGTGAATCTCATAAACAGGAGGAAATAACAAATGAAACTAACAATTCTAGCAACTCCGAATCAAGTAACTGATCCAAATTATACTGCTTTAACTGAACAAAACATTAAAGATCTAGGAAAGTTTTCAGGTTCCATGGCATCTATATGTTATCTTAACTCTAATTATTTTGACCCAAAATATACGGATGACAAAAAAGCACTAGCTAGATTCGAACGTGTTGCCTCCACAGGTCATCATAGTATAAGTGACCATGCCTTTGTAACAGTTCTATTTGAAAACATTCCTAAAATGACAGCTATGATTCTTAATAGTGTTGGTTTCTACAACACGTCAGAAAAAAGTGGTCGTTATACTGTTATGAACGGAGACGAAGAAACACATAAGAAGTATTTCAAGAATTATGAATTGTATGAAAAATGGAAAGAAATATTTAATGATGCCATTGCTACGTATGCAGAAAAGTGGAATATTCCTATTAATGATAAATTAAGGGAGAAACTAACATTAGAAAATGCAAGATATGTTTTAAGTGTATTTGCACCGACAACCACTATGGCATATACAACTTCATTAAGAATGTGGAGCTATATAAGACAGTGGTGTAAAAGTTATATAGGTGTTTGGGATGATGGCGGTGCTAGTCTAGACCTTAAAAGAACACCTTTTAATAGTAAATTATTAGACTGCATAACGGAACTATACAATACAATAACAGAAGCACGTTTATATTCTGAATGTATTGTTGAACAAAAAGGATGGAAATTTAGATTTCTTGCTAAACAAACATGCTATGATATAGACAAAGCCAAAGAACATTATGACGATGTGTATCTTATTAAATACAGATCTTCTTTTGCTGATTTAGCACAACAGCAAAGACATAGAACTTTACATCATTATATGTGTTTTGAAGGAACAAGTAACCCACAATTTTATGTTCCTAAAATCTTACAGTATTCAGAACCTGTTATTCAAGAATGGAAAAACGATCTGGATAAAGTAAAAGAAACATATCCTATTGCTACAATGGTAGATGTTGTAGAAACAGGTGACATATGTGATTTTATGAGTAAATGTGATGAAAGGCTATGTGGAAGAGTTCAGTTAGAAACATTTGAAACAATAAAAAATAATCTATTTAGATTTACTAGACATTGGGATAAATCTAATTATATGTTAGGACAACTAAAACGACATTTTAGAGATGGTGAATTACAAATGAAATGTAATAACATTCATTGTAACGAACCTTGTATATGGGGTCCTATTAAAGCGCAAACAAGACTTGTATAAATTATACAAAAACTCCTATCCTAGTAGATAGGAGTTTTTATTTTAACAATATGAATGACTACTTGACATTTTGTGTTTTTTGTGTTATACTATATATACAATATATTTGGAAGGAGGAATAAATATGGTAGATGTATCTAACTATCTACCTGGTATAAAGAAAAGTTTATCCTATATAATAAAAAGAAATTGTGATATAAATATAGCATCATTAAGTGACGAGTTATTAGAACAGTTAGACGAAAATTACTGTTCTGAAGGTTTATTCCGTTATATATTATTTGTTAATAAGGATAAATACGAGATAGACTTTTCGACAACCTTATTTGACGCTAGTTATATTATTGATCATATTGACTATATTACCTATGTTTTTTCTGAATTTGAAAATTCTGATTCTTATTATGGAGGAATTCGGGATTTCATTAAATCTAAATTTACATATCCGGAAAATGGGTTTTATTTTAATAAAGCCTGTTTCTTGTACGAAAAATATGTTAATGAAATTCAAGATTACCGTGACATTAAAAATGTATTAAATTATATAAAGGAGAATATTGATAATGATTAAACTATTACATGAAGATGAAAATATTGAATTCTATGTTGATATGCTTCCTTATGAGGAGACATTAAATGATTTAGATGAAGATATGGTTCAACCGGATGAAGAGATACAAGATGGTAACAACTATAAAAACGTACAGGATACAAGGGCTTTTTTGCGTATGTATCTTAATGATGCCGTAAAAACGATCAAACAATATAATTGTGTGAAGTCTTGCTGGGTTCGTGGTGCTTCGAAGAAAACAAAAACAGGTTTGTCTAATTACATAGACATCGTATTTATACATCCGGATAGTTTGTCAGAGGAGGAGATCACTAAAAATTATAAATATTCCATTCGTTTTTCTGACCATAAGCATGAGGAAAAACGAAAGTTACCGGATATATTACAAAGTATTCATATTGTAGGTATGAAACCTAAAAATTTTGAAAAAGCAGCACGAAGTGCTTTTAATAAATATCTGAATAAAGCACAGATTCGAATTAGTAATTTCGAACAGAATAAATATGGAAAAGTTATTACTGTTCTTAACAAATAATAATGGAGGAATAATATGAACTATTCGGAAGTGCTTTCTTTATTGGATGCCGATACTATAACTGATATGATATATGAAGATAGAGAAAAAGGAGGACCTAGTAGATCTTTGGAACAGCTGGTTCATGATTTTGCTAAATCAAATGGAATTAAAATAGAGGAGGAAAATAAATGAGAGTTTTACTTTTACTTCGTGGAGCACCTGGATGTGGTAAATCAACATTTATTGAGGAACATGGACTTAAACCGTATACTCTTTGTGCTGATGATATTCGTGTTCTGTGTTCTACACCACAACTTAGTGTAAATGGAACATATGGAATCAGTCAGAAAAATGAAAAAGATGTATGGTCTATGCTATTCAAACTTCTCGAAACTAGAATGAAACGTGGTGAGTTTACTGTCATTGATGCTACAAATAGTAAAACAATAGAAATGAATCGTTATAAGAATATGTGTGAAACATATCGTTACAGAATCTATTGTATTGATATGACAGATGTTCCACTGGAAGAATGCAAAAGAAGGAATAAACTTCGTCCTATGTTTAAGTGGGTACCTGAATCAGCACTTGAGAATATTTATTCTAGATTCGCTACTCAAAAAATTCCAGCAGGTATTAAAGCTATTAAACCGGAAGAACTTGATACTATTTGGATGAAGAAGTTTGACTTGAATAAATATGAGAAGATCGTACACATTGGAGATATTCACGGTTGTTATACTGCCCTAATGGAATACTTCAAAAATGGTTTTAACGACAACTATATGTATATCTTTGTAGGTGACATTATTGATAGAGGACTAGAAAATGCAGAAGTTGTAAAGTTTTTTATTGAAGCTGTGAAACGACCTAATGTACTACTTCTTGAGGGTAACCATGAAAGATGGTTGTGGATATATGCTAATGAAGGTATTGCTGATTCTAAAGAATTTGAATTTGTAACGAAAAAACAACTTCAAAATTCCGATATTGATTTGAAAGACATTAGACAACTTTACAGAAAATGTGGTCAATGTGCTTGGTATACATATGATGGAAAAGATGTTTTAGTAACTCATGGTGGTCTTTCCACAATGCCTGATAATCTGACATTTATATCCACTGAACAAATGATTCGTGGTGTAGGTGATTACAAAGATTATGAAGACGTTGCTAAATATTGGAAAGAAAATACAGAATCTAATATGTACCAAATTCACGGCCACAGAAATATTAGATACTCTGATATGTGCATCGAGGAAAGAACATTTAATCTTGAGGGTAAGATAGAACACGGTGGATGTCTTCGTATTGTCGAATTGGATAAAGAAGGGTTCCATGAAGTAACTATTCAGAATACGGTATTCAAGCCTATTGAAGAGGTCGAGGAAAAGAAAACAATTACCAATTCTGATATGGCAGATGCTGTTATGAAACTTCGTAAGAACAGACACATTCAGGAAAAACAGTATGGTAACATTTCTTCGTTCAACTTTACAAAAGATGCTTTTTATGATAAGATTTGGAATGAACAAACAATCGTAGCAAGAGGACTGTATATTAACACAGCTACAATGAAAGTTATGTGTCGTGGATACAGTAAGTTTTTCAATATCAATGAAAGACCGGAAACTCAATTTGATATGTTACAATACAAACTTAAATTTCCAGTTACCTGCTATGTGAAGGAAAATGGATATCTGGGTCTTGTTTCATATAACGAAGAGACAGATGATCTGTTCATTACCACAAAGTCCTGTCCAGTAGGTTCCTATGCAGACTGGTTAAAGATAATGCTTTACCAAAAATTGTCAGAGGATAAGGTACAGTGGGTAAAAGAGTATTGTAAGGAAAACAATGTTACTCTTGTATTTGAATGTGTAGACCAAGTACACGATCCACACATCATTGAATATCCAGAAAATGAGCTATTCCTACTTTCTATCATTGATAATAGTCTTGAATTCAAACAACACGATTACGAAGAAGTGGTAGAGGTAGGTAAAGAATTAGGTCTAGTAGTTAAAACAAAGGCAGCTGTGATCAATAATTGGTCTGATTTCTATGATTGGTATAATGAGGTTTTACAGCCTGATTATACTTTTGGTGGTAGAGTTATTGAAGGTTTTGTTATTGAGGATAGTGTTGGTTATATGACAAAACTTAAACTCGATTACTACAATCATTGGAAGCATATGAGAAAAATAGCAATGATTGTATTAAGAAAAGGTTATATCGATAAAACCGGACAACTACTAACACCTGAATCTAATTTGTTTTACGATTTTATGAAGAAAGTATACAGTGAATACAGTAAAGAAGAAAGAGAGCATATGCCCAAAGATATTATTTATTACAGAAAGCTGTTCTATAAGAATCAAAACAAGTAATTATTTTGTATAGATTAAACAAAAACTCCACGATAAGTTCGTGGAGTTTTTTATTATAAATTTTCAAAAACACTTGACTTTTCACTATAAATATGTTATACTATATATAGTAAGAAACAAAGTACATAAAAGGAGGTCACGATTATGACAAAGTCGCAGGAACAGGTATTTGAATGGACCAAACAGGAAGCCGAGAAATTGGCTAGAGATCATTATCACAATGGTGAGGTGAAGGAAGTTTCTTTTAAGGAACTGGAAACTGGAACAGTCCTTATTAACTTTTGTGTAGGTCTTGTGGGTGATGAGGATAATGTTTTCGCAAGACTGTGTAGAGAATATGGTTACTTCTTTGTAGGTAAGAAGGGTGGCGTTCAATATACCACACATAAACGTGACGATAAGAAGTTGTTCCATCGTATTAAGAGATATCCTGGTTTACTGCTTCGTGTCCATTGCGAACAGAACCATCCGAACCATAAATAAAAGGAAGTTACAAATATGAAAGTAAAGGATATCATGAAAAAGATTAATTATGGAACTTCCAAAATCCCTGTATTCTTCCAGGAAGGTGTCACAGGTAATATTCGTAAAGCGAACTCCTTCGATTACGGTGATTACTTTTACGAGGAGAAGGACAAGACCGTGACCACAATTAGTCTCCTGGAAGGTAAAATGATTATTCATTATAAGTAAGGAGGAAATAACCATGTTAAAAGAAGGAAAGCCTGTTGGTTGTTTTTGTCTGTCTAACACCTGTACGATTCTTGTGTACGACATTGACTATATGACGGATAAAGTTCTTGTAGGTTTTAACGGCAAAGAACCTACTTGGTTGGACATTTGTCATTCTCCGGAACTGGATGAAGATATGAAAGAATCTGTACTCGGATTTTATGTAGGAGTTCTTTTTATTCCATTTCGCGAGGTGATGCAAGTCTAAAAGTTAATAAATTATAAAATATGTAGACCTCTACAAAAGTCATGTTTTCCTATTGACTTTTGTAGAGGTTTTGTGTTATACTATAAACGAAGAATATCATAGTCTAATACAATATGTAGTAATGTGATTATACCACAAATACTATATACTGTTATTTTCTGAACCAAAAACTAAAAATATTGTAAGAACATCAATAGCAATTTTTATATAAAAAGTAGAATTAAAAATGGATTTTGATTTTATTCAAATTCAAGTGTTATTAACTCACATACGAATTACAATAACAATTACAACTCTTTGTTGAGTTGAGGAGGTTATTATGATCAACGACTATACATTGTATAATGGAGATTGCCTAGAACTGATGAATCAGATTCCGGATAAATCCATAGATTGTATTATTACAGATCCACCTTACGGTCAGACACCTTTAGAATGGGATAAGTGTGTAGATTTTGAAAAACTATGGAAAGAGATAAAAAGAGTTACAAAAGAAACAGCACCCATTTTAATATTTGCACAAGAACCATTTTCTAGTAAATTAAGATTAAGTAATTTGAACGATTATAAATACGACTGGTATTGGAAAAAGGAAAGACCTACAAATATATTTCAAGTTAAAAATAGACCTGCTAAATATATAGAAAATATATGTGTTTTTTATAGAAAACTAGGTGTTTATAACGTTCAAAAAGTAATACATAACGGTCCTATTTCTAAAAATTCTCCAAAAGGAAACTCTAGTAAAACAGTATCCGCAAACGAACTTACTGTAACACCTTATATTGACGATGGGACCAGATATCCGTGTGAATTATTAGAGTTTAGTAGAGAACATCCATCTAAACATATTCATCCTACACAGAAACCACTATCTTTAATTGAATATCTTGTAAAAACATATACAAATGAAAATGATATCGTTTTAGATAACTTCATGGGTTCTGGAACCACTGGTGTAGCATGTATGAAAAATCACAGACGTTTTATAGGAATAGAATTGGATAATAATTACTTTAACATCGCTAAAGAAAGAATAGAAGCTACGGAAAAAACACAAAGAAGAAAATTGTTTTGAACTGTGTTAATTTATATAAAATGTAAGAGGAGTTGATTTACTATGTATAAAGTAAAAAAGAGAAGTGGAGATATTGATGTATTCACTACATCAAAAATATCAGAAGGAATTGTAAAATCATTTAAATCCTGTAATAGAGAATATCAGGATTCTATTATAGAACTAATAACAATAAGATCTATGGCAGAAGCAGAAAAAACAATTAAAGACGGTCTTCTATCCGTAGAAGATATTCAAAATGCAGTAGAAAAAACATTAATGACATTCGGTTACGATGATGTAGCTAAATCTTATATTCTATATAGAAAACAACACGAGAATGCTAGAAAAGCGAAAGAGACAATGCTTGACTATAAAAAGACCATTGAAGGATATACTCAAGCAACAGACTGGAGAGTCAAAGAAAATTCAAGTATCAACTATTCCCTTGGAGGACTTATTCTTGGTAATTCCGGTGCCATCACAGCTAATTATTGGCTATCAGAGATATACGACGAAGAGGTTTCGACAGCTCATAAAAATTGTGACATTCATCTACACGATTTATCAATGTTATCTGGATACTGTGCTGGATGGTCCCTCAAGACATTGATAAAGGAAGGTTTTGGAGGAGTCCCGAAAAAGATAGCGTCTAAACCTGCTAAACATCTCTCTACTCTTTGTAATCAGATGGTAAATTATCTTGGTTGCCTTCAAAACGAATGGTCCGGGGCTCAGGCGTTCAATAGTGTAGATACACTTTTAGCTCCTTTTGTCAAATATGAGGACCTTTCCTATAAAGAAGTAAAACAATGTATACAATCTCTAATATATCATCTTAACACATCCTCTAGATGGGGAAGTCAACCTGTGTTCTCAAATTTTACTTTGGACTGGACTGTTCCGGATGACCTTGCCGAACTTAATTGCATTGTGGGTGGAGAAGAAGTAGATTTCAAATATAAAGATTGTAAACGTGAAATGGATATGATTAATAAAGCATTTCTCGAAACTATGATAGAAGGAGATGCAGATGGAAGATGTTTTTCTTATCCAATTCCTACTTATTCTATAACCAAAGAATTTGATTGGGATCCGGAATCTACTAATAATAAACTTTTATTTGAAATGACTGCTAAATACGGAACACCTTATTTTAGCAATTATATTAATAGTGATATGCAACCAGATTCGGTAAGGGCTATGTGCTGTCGGTTACGTCTAGATCTTCGTGAGTTAAGACGTAAATCAGGTGGGTTCTTTGGTAGTGGTGACAATACAGGTTCAATAGGTGTTGTTACTATAAATATGCCAAGACTAGCTTATACATCGACAACAGAAGAAGAGTTTTTCACTAAATTAGTTAGATTGATGGACATATCAGCAAGAAGTCTTAAAATAAAAAGAAATGTTATTACACAATATCTTGAACAAGGACTATATCCATATACAAAGAGATATCTAGGTTCCTTTAATGATCATTTTTCTACTATTGGTCTAGTAGGTATGAACGAGTGTTGTTTGAATGCTAAATGGGTAGCAAAAGATATTTCTACAAAAGAAGGATATACATTCACAACAAAGGTTCTTGATTTTATGAGAAATAAACTTTCGGATTATCAAGAACAGTATGGAGATCTGTATAATCTTGAAGCTACACCTGCCGAAGGTGTTACATACAGATTTGCAAAACACGATAAAGAAGATTATCCAAATATTATAACAGCAGGAGATAAAACAGATGGGTCTCCGTATTATACAAATAGTTCTCATCTTCCAGTAGGTTATACAGATGATATATTCGAAGCACTAGATCACCAAGATGATCTACAAACTAAATATACCTCTGGAACTGTATTCCATGCTTTTCTAGGTGAAAAATTACCAGATTGGCAATCTGCTATGAATCTTACAAGAAAGATAGCAGAAAACTATAAACTACCTTATTTTACATTTTCACCTACTTATTCTATCTGTCCAGAACATGGATATATTAAGGGAGAAGAATGGACCTGTCCTATATGTGGAAAAGCAACAGAAGTATATAGTAGAGTAACAGGTTATTATAGAGCTGTTCAAAACTTTAACGATGGAAAGGCCCACGAATTTAAGGACAGAAAAGAATATAAGGTGAATGTAGATGAACTATCTAATAATACAGAAGAATGTGAATCTTGTAAAACAGACTATACAGAACTACCAGAACAAGAGCAAAAAGATGTAAACATCGAAGAAACTGTAAGAACAATTCTAGCCGGAACTAGAAAACCAATGTTGTTTACCACAGCAACCTGTCCGAATTGCAAAATGGCAAAGAAGTTCATTTCAGAAGCAGGATTTGATTGTGAAGTACTATTAGCCGAAGAAAATCAGGATCTTGTAAAAATGTATGAAATAACATCAGCACCAACCCTTATTGTATTTGAACAAGGTCAACCTAAAAAAATTCAAAATGTTTCTAATATAAGAAAGTTCTTAAACGAAAATAAATAAGTTTTACAATTTAATAGATGTAAAATACAAAAAAATAAAAAAAAAGTACAATAGTCTATGTAGGTAAGTACAGCTTACATAGACTATTTGTTATATATTACGAAAGGAATTGATTTATTATGATTAAGAAAGCTAACAGATCAATGTCTGCAAGTAGAAGAATAGGACTAACTGAAGATGTCGATTTTAAGGGTATTCCAAATGTTATTAAATCATTAGACAATTATATTACAGAGTTAGAGGAATCAGGTGGGATTGACGAAGAATTTATTTATCAGTGGGTAGAGGATCTTTTAGACATTAGAAATGAATTGCAAGCTAACTATACTGCTATAAAACAATGTGCTAGAAATATAGGTCTTTATAATTCATAAAATTAAAATTTATAACTATAAAATATACACAAAAATCTCACAATGTTTTACATAAAACATTGTGAGATTTTTTATTATCTTTTTTTAGAAACCTCTTGACTTTTTTATATAAATATGTTATACTATGTATATATAGTAATTTGTGTAAGGAGAGAAACTTAATTATATTCAAAATCATATTATGTTATATCAAAGAAACAAGTGCAATGAGTGCGTTGCAGAGTGACTAAATGAATATTCGTCTTGAAATAGAAGGGAGAATGAAAATGCCTTATAACACAGTGAGCCTGATTGATAGAGACAGGAACGGGAGGATTTTTGACATTGTGACCATTGCATCGAAGGGACATATCGAAGATACAATTAGGTAGGATGTGAGCTGTGCGAAACGGTGTATTATGACGAAAATGGGAATAGAATAAAATCGGAAATTAAGACTAACTGAGGAGGAATCATAAATGACCAACGGTGATAAAATCCGTCGGATGACGGACGAGGAGGAACTACTTAATGCAATTGGAACAAGCTGCTATCGTTGTATATACAGCAACGGTCAATGCGATAGTGGATATGGTGAAGGGTGCGTTGCCGGAAATCTTGCGTGGCTTAAACAGGAGGCTGAGACAGATGCCGCAGATAATTAAAAACGAGTGCCCTTGCATAGGATGCAAACATCTTACATTCTCGAATGTTTCATACGAATACTGGTGTAAGAAAAAAGATCAAACCGTTATACAACACCATGGAAACGGATTTCACCGTTCGGGGCAATGGTTGATACCGTGTGGTAGAGATATGTGTGGATATGAGGAGGTGAACAAAGATGCTAGAACTGATTGACAGACAGAAAGTGCTGGAAATAGCTATGTGTTACTGTCCGGACGATGACGGATGTTGTTCGAAAGCAGGGCACGATATAAGAGAAATGCTTGACGAAATCGAAGCACTACCCACAATCGAAGTTGAACCCATGCAAAAACCAAAAATGTATGAGACAGACCACAAGAAATGTGAAGAATGGTGTAAAGATTGTGAACACATCGAAATGTGTGCGTGGTATCCGTTCGGTGGATGTGATTTCAGATTGTTGTCGAAACCTGAACAGGAGGTAAATGAAGATGCCGGAAGTAAGATTGATTGATGCAAATGCGCTTGCTGTTTCTGATATGGCAAAGATTATAGACACATATCTGTACAATCAGTGCAATCTCACAGTAGGATTTGCAGCCGCATTGATGCCTACAATCGAAGCCGAACCTGTGAAACACGGGCGGTGGATTCATAGTGAGGCTTTCGACTACAAAGACCCGAACGGGGTTATAAATGTGCATGGAATGTGCTCATGCTGCAAACTAATTTATAATTTCCGAGACATGACAAGTCGTTTCAAATTCTGCCCTAACTGTGGAGCACGAATGGACTTGAAAACACCGACAGAAGTGCAACTTGACGAGGTAGACAGTGTAATGATGGGAGATGCTAATAATGGTTGAACTGAAACCGTGCCCGTTTTGCGGGGACAAACATCCGTCTGTTGGGACGTGCGAGGGCTTTAATTATCGTGAGGAGTATTATATCTGGTGTTCGGATTGTCTTTGTCGAACTGGCAACTGTTCTTCCATAGAAGAAGCAGCAGAAGACTGGAACAGGAGAATTGATAATGAATGATCTAATTGAACGAAATGCGGTACTTGCCTGCATTGATTGCTGTCTTGGAAATAGCTTGGGTGGAAGAAAAGAGTTCGATAGTGGTCTACTGCAAGCAAGAAAATTCGTGATAAACACTCCTGCCGTCCATTGGATTTCGTGTGTCAGTCTGCTGCCTGAACAGGACGGTGAATATCTTGTTTTCACAGAGTACGAAGATGTTTTCAAATGTACGTTTGATTCAAATGAAGAAAACAAATGGGGATTTAGACAAGATTACCACGATCCGGATACACTCGGTTGGACAGGAACAACCTGGACTGCTGTTGAGACTGTCACGCACTGGATGCCATTACCTAAACCTCCAGAAAATTGAATAATTGGGAGTAATTCCTGACACCTTGTTGTGGAACTTCTGTTCTACATGGATTATAGTTGTTATAATCATTTCGTTTTTAGATGACCAAATAAGAAGATCAAATAACAACATATAGGACTAGAAAAATGTTACGATAAGGATTCCCGGTCATATACAAAATAACTAAAATCTCACAATGTTTTATTATAAACATTGTGAGATATTTTATCATCTTTTTTCTAGGAATCACTTGACATTTACATTAAAATATGTTATACTATATATAGTAAATGGAACAGTTACAAAATATGTACTATAGGAGGGTTATACAATGAAAAATATTAAATATCTAGAAGAACTGGATAGGAAACTTGATGACAGAAAGTATATCAAATCCCATGTAGGTGAATATGTCGCTGTAAAAAATTATAAGGAATCCATTCGACTGGGTGCCGAAGAATTTGAAGTTTCGGATCCACCTTATAATGAGGACGATACAAAACAGTTTCTTATAACTCTTAACACTTCTGGAGTTAAGAAATTCTGCTACACCGGTAAAACCACAATTACAATTGATTTCTTACACCTATGTAACCTTATGGGTTGGAAGACTATCTATACTGGTATGCTTCGTCGAAATAATGATATTTTCGGTGAAGAGGAGAAAAAAGGAATCTGGGTCGAGCTGGGTTAAGAAAGGAGATATTCTTATGAAGAACACTGATAATAAAGATGTAAGAATCTGGGAAGAATCGTTTTCTTTTGAGTTTGTAAAATGCCCCTATTGTGGGGCAAATTGGAGTCGTGAGCTTATTGAAAACATTTTTGTAAAGTTTTGTCCAGCTTGTGGAACACGAGTTTTTAAGTATAAGGATATTGAAAAGAACACAAACTAAATAGGAGGATATGACTATGTGTGATACTATTAAATATGTGTTGAGTAATGATTTTTCTAACTCCAGACTCTACCTGTTGTCCTGGGATGTTAATAGCACAGTTGATGACTTTATGGGTCTCACATGGTCCTCCTACAGTGATTTTCTTAAAGTTCAGAAAATGATTAGTGTGAATCCTTCTTTGGGTACACCTACCTGTTTTACTTCTAAAGAGGAAGCAGAGCAATTTGCTAAAGAGTATAAAATAAAAAGATATGTTATTAGAAAGGTTCTCTATTCTGAGAATAACGATCCAGATATTGAAATTCTGGCAAGGAACTATAAAAAGGAATATGTGATGCCTGGAATTTCTGAAAATGCTATTTCGTTTCTTCAAGGATTGTGAAGTAGGACATTATAGTAAATAATGTCGTTATATGATTCATAATGGAGGTAAATATTATGAAGCGTTACGAATGGAAACTTACAGATGGTAGGACAGTAACATTGGAGGCAGAATATACAGAGTTCGTGCAGGATAAGATCGTCAACCTTGATGGGGACATTTGTAATACCGGTGAACGTGAAATTATCAAACGTGCAATGCTTACTGCCTATATCGACAGTAAGAAGTTTGACAGTTGTCGGGATGTAAACTTCTGGCGTATTATTGATGTAAAGCCTGGAATCAAAAAGATCTGGGGTATTAAACAGATTGCGTTTACAGATGAACGTGCAACAGAGATTGAAGCTTTTCTTAAGACTGTTCTTGAAGAGGGTAGCGATCCGGAAGCCGAAGAAATTAGAACATTAAAGCAAGCAGAAGAAATCGAAAAGAAAATCAAAGCAGCTAATGAAACAATAGTAAAAGCTGAAGCACAGAAAGACATCCCAACAAGGGAAGAAGCACGACGCAGAATGAAAGAATATAACGACATTAATAATGAAGGTGGTTTTGGGTATGTTCCATACATTGTAAGTCGTGAGGAATACGAAGCAGCCAAAACAATAATTGCCCAATATAGTGTAAAATCTGAATTGTGAGGTAATGAATATGGCAGAAATAAGATTGATTGAGGTGAATGCTTTGAAAAAAGATCTATCTGAATTTAATTATGATATGGCATTGAGAATTGTTGATATACAGCCCACAATCGAGCCGGATGTGCGGCACGGGCGGTGGATCCCGACAGAGTATGATAGCTATGCGAACGGTGCACCCGTATGGGACAAATGGGAATGCTCAGAATGTTGTCACGAACACAACGGCGAAGAAGATACTTTAACTGCGTTTTGTCCTGACTGCGGCGCTCATATGGATAGGACTGACATTAATGTTGATGACAAAGGAGATTCTAACAACGGTTTGAAACCATGCCCGTTTTGTGGCGGTAAAGCAGAATTATGTCAAGAAGATTTTGACCCGCGTTGGATGCCGACACGAAATGATCCTGATAGCGGAGGTTTCCCACCGTATTATGTAAAATGCGATGATTGCGGCGCAAATACTGAATACAGATATGCATATCCTGATGCTGAAAAATTATGGAACAGGAGGTGTTGAGAATGACACTTGACGAAGCAATAGGATACATAAAGACCTTGTGTGATGCAGTAAGCGATCAGCCGTGCGGATGTGATGCCTGTCCATATGGAGATACTTTTGACGATGACGAGATCTGTGATGTTATGAGAGCAATAAATAAGAACGGAGGTACTGACAATGTCTAACGAGAAAAAATGTGAAACCTGTGTATCAGATAGAAGTGAGTGTGATAACTGTAGGGATAATCCAAAATTTGCAGACTATCCAGAATACTCCCGTTATATGGCATATATTCCAATGTGTCCTAGAGGATATAAAAACTGTGTAAACGACCCGGCATATATTTTATATAACCATCCTGAAACATACAAAAGATTATATGGGGATAAATCACCATTCGAGGTTGCTGAAAGATGTAGAAAAGCTGTAGAAGAAGATCCTGACGAAGAATACTATTGCTATGACGATGAGGATAAATAATCCGAAATAAACAAACAACGGTTATTTATAAAAATTAAGGAGGTTTATTATGAAACATGAGGAGTTTAAGAATATTCAGGATTTCATTGAGTCAAAAAATAAGTTGCAAAATGATATTGAAAATTTACAGCGTCAGATTAGTGATATAAATATAAACCTTTATAAACTGGTACAGGAATTGTTCCGACCTTACATTGGAAGATATTTTCGTAAGACAGGAAACCATACGGATTGGTTCATTATCACTGATGTTCCACAAGAGCATTGGATGATGATTAATGGATGCACATTTGATGAAAGGTGTGTTCCGGCTAAAATAATGGGATCTGATGGAATGCCAAGAAAAGGTTTGATCAGTATATCGCCTCAGAATTTCAGAGACGATGGATTAAAACTACCAGAATATATCGTCGAAGTTTCTGAAGACGAATGGTTTGCTGAACAACGACGTCGAGTTCGTGAAGAAGCAAACAAAAAACTGAAAGAGGCTATGTCTAATTAAGGAGGAAAAATGATGAGTGACATCGAATTAGTACACTTCGAATTGAACAACTGGTTTTCTGGAAGAGATTATCCACTGGATGAACCATTCATTTCATGGGTAAGCGATCGCGCATTTTCTAATGATAAGTGGTGTAAGAAAAATAAACTAGTCGTTCTCTCCGGTAACATTGATATGTCGGCAAACTGGTGTATCATTGCTCCAAAAAGCTGGGTCAAAGAAAACTGTCCAGCTTTATTATATAACAAGAAATACAAATACACCGTAATCCGATATTCGACAGACGGACCCAAAGAGATAGAGTATGAGAAATCCATGTCTGATTTCATTAGGTATCCTGATGAAGATGGTGATGTGTATGGCAAATTTGGATGGAAATTTCCAGAATATTCGGAGGAAAATTTTGGAGCCCATTACTATGATGATGAGGAGGAAGAATGATGAAAGGTTTTCAGATAACCATTGATATTCACGCCACCCGAATTGACAATCCGTTTGATATGAAAGTGACAAGAAATATTAATGTAGACAATGACCTAAATCTCGACGAGATTATGGATATTCCGATTGGGAAGTTCATTCTTGGATCGGCATATAAACCGACGGTATTTGATAATAATATACCAACGGTAGATCTATGTTCAGGATAAGGAGGACTTGACATATGAAAAAAGAATGGGTAGAGAAGAAAGAAAAAGAACGTCAAGAAAAAATTAAAATTCTAACTAAACAGATAGAGGATACTCTTCTTTCTATGGAAGGTTACACAGAGGAGGAGTTACAACTTTTTATTGAAAGATTTCATCATGAGTTGAATCTTGGATCCTATTCTGTTCGTTTACTCGTGCCTTATATTCCTGACAAATTTAAGAATAAAGAATTGTTTAATAGTACAATGAAATTTCTCGAAAAACTTCCTTACGAAGAACTCGTAATAACAAAAATGGATAGTTATAATAACTATCTAGACTCGGATCCGAAACATTTTACAGGGGATATCATTATTACTGATCCTTGTTATATTGCAAAAGATAATGATTGGCCTGACTTTTTGGACGATGAATATAAGGGTAAAAATGCTATCAAAAATTTCATTGAGCGTGACACTATATATGGTGATTGGTCATGTACTGTATTTGATATAATTACAAAAAATTCTATTGGACAGTTTTGTGCAGATGCTGGTCTTGTTGGTGTATTTCTTCTTTCAGAAGTGTTACAATATAATCCATCTTTCAATTATCATACAGAAAGACCTTGGACAACTGCTTTAATTAAAGATTTTGATGGCGATATTTGGTTTGAGGTTTACGAAGAATATGATGAAGAATATGGATACGATTATACGGTTCATGTAGTTGGTAAAGGAACTAATACAAAAACAGGTGAACCAATTGAATTTATAACAAGTCAAACCGGATTATAAAGAAATAAGGAGGATGACCTATCATGATTAACAGACATTGGAAAGAAGTACAAGATTTAGGGGATAAAATCGGATATGGAGAGTTAATGACAGTAGCATCAATCATATGGGCAGCCAAACTTACTGAAGAAGGGTTACCTGATGCAGGGGCATTTTATCCAACTGGATTATTTAACATGAAAGATTCTGATATTACAAAAGATGAGATTGAATATAGAAAAGCATGGGTGAACTTCTATAGATCTATGACGGTCGAGAAGAAGTAAAATATGATTCTAATATTGTTTTGATGGAGGGATTGTCATGAAAGTGACAAAACATGGGATCACATATATGGAAACAGATGACACACAAGTTCATCTGTGTCCAGAATGTCAATTCGAAATGCATCGTATCGGGACAATCGTACATACACGGATGATACTTAACAGTATCAAGTGGAATAGACATTATGTGCAGTATCGATGTGATGGTTGTGGTTGTGAAGGTGAAGAATACATTGGATGTCATAATCTACGGATTAGAAGCGGTTTAATTCCACTAATAATCACGATTATTATATCACTCATCGTCCATCCGCTTTTGTGGTATTGGGCGTGTTGGTATGAAGAGACACATCATTTGACAGAATCCGACGTAATTACTTTGACTTTTGCGTTGCTAATCGTGTGTGCAATCTTCGTCACGTCAGCTTGTATTGTGAGATCGATATCCATGTTAAATGATGATGAGACATTCACATGGATATGATGATAAGGAGGAAATCATGGCTGACATAATAAAAGTTTATGGGTTGTCTCAAGCTGATGATACTGACAAAATCGGGGTTATTGTCACAACCAATATCACACCATTCGTATATCTTCACGGAATTCTTGCGGATATGAATGGCTTTGATCTCTGTTGGATAGATCCCTTTCCCCATGAAGAGGGGATATATGATTGTGAGGCAATACTTAAGAATGGAGAAACTATTCCGAGTAAGCTGTATCTCTACTTTATCGACAACTTCCATCATGAAGGTGAGAGGTTTAACCGAGGACTCGTTGTTGCAAATTCTGATCAAGTTGAGAATGAATATGCAAACGGCTGTTTACAGCTTCACAAGCCGCATTTATAAGGATTAATATCGTATTAGAATGAAACAAATGAAAATCACTAATCAAAAAGTGGTTTTATAAAAGAATAACTAGTAAAGGAAAATTGAAACTATGCTAAAAACCTGTGATGTGATAAGATTGATAAACGATTATGGTGACAAAGCAACATTATCTGATATATTGAAAATTGTTGCAGATGGTAGAATATATAAATGTCCAAAATGTAACGGTTTAGGATACACAGTTGTAGAGAATGAACCTAAATATAGATTAGAAGGTTATTTTCCGGTATCGAAGGAAGACAACTAAGTATGATGAAAGGAAGTGATTAAATGGCTCTTATTGCTATAAGACAACCTAATAATCTTTTGATGCTATTTTCGACTGTTAGTTGTTCACCCATTAAAATAAATCTAACCGAGAAAGAATTCGTTAAAGAATATGTAAATTGTTTTGAAGGTTGTAAGTATATGACAACCGATCAAGCATTTAATGATGCCGTCGATACAATAAATAATCATGTAAATCCTTGGGATCGGTTTTTGGAAAGTTACATACCTTGTTATGCTAGATCAGAAGAAGAAATAGAAGAAGAATTTGAAAATTATGAAAAGCAATGTTCCGAACCAGTGTGAAAGGAAGATAACATGGATAAATCAATTATTTCTAGTCATAAATTTGAAATGACTCGTAAAGAAAAAGAACTTTATGATGAATATCTAAAACTTGATTTTACAATCGATAATAATTATTTAAGTGACGATATCACAGAAACCTGGGAAGAAAAACGTGATGAAATATGTTCTAAAATTAAACATATTATCGAAAGTGATAGTTATGAACTTTCAATGTACCGTGCCCTTAAATTGCAATTAATGAGAGCTGAATATAATATGAACCTTGCAAAGGAGAATCTTAAAAGGTGTGAAACCAATTGGTACGCTGCCAAACAAGCAGATTGGAATACCTGGAATTATATTAAGGTAACAGATTGAATGTAAAAAAATAGTAAATTTTAAAAATAAAATAAATGGGTAGCAACTATATGTATATAGATCGAAAGAGGATGACCTGATCTAATGATTTGATAATACGAACTAAAATGAAAGGAAGTTTTTATTATGGTAAAGAGGTTAAATGAGTCCAAAAATGTATTTCTACCAAGGAAACCTACACAATTTCAAGATGTTTACGAATACAGACGGTGGTTGTTCAATAATGGTTTCAAGTTTTTAAAGTATGTTGAAGATGCCCTTCTTCTTGAAAGACTGTCTGATGAAGAAATCTTTGTTGGTTACTATGAGAGACAGACAAAAGGTGGTCCGATCAGAGTTTCAGCAGGTTCTGTTTGTTCAATAAATCAAGTAGATCCTGATTTTAGAAAATATATTATTCGTCAATTTCCACAATATTTTTCCGATAACCTTATTGATAGAGGGTCTAATGTAACCAACGAATCAAGAACTAGAAAAAGAAATATTAAAGAATCTTATGAAGGTACTCATACTTTTGGTTATGTAGAACCAGATGGAGAATTTTATCAAGATACCTTCGGAGAATTTACTGTTAAAGAATATTATGATGAAGAAACCGATGAAGTATTAGGATGGACATGGTATTGTAGTGATGATTTTGAACCTACGGAACCTTATTTCTCAACAGCAGAAGAAGCATACGAAGATGCTGAATATGTCCTAACTCCTGATGACGGATCTGAACTGGTTATTGATGAATACTAAACCGTTCGAAAAATCTAAATACTAGTAATTATTCACAAATTTAATAATAAGTAATTTTACATAAGGAGTTATTATATATGGATACGTCAAATGATTTACCAAATGTAAAATATGTAGGTGTTCCAGATGGTGATACAATAAGTAGAACCGTTCTTATTCAGGAATTAGAAAGATGTCGTATTGAGAATCCAAAAACTGAATTTGAAGATGGAATTAACCAAGGCCTGGCATACGCTTTAGGGAGAGTTACTCACATATCTAGCCAAAATATAAAAACTATGTAACCCTTGTGGTATGCAAGCATACAAAAAAAAACAAACACTTACATAGAAAAAGTAAGAAATAAATAACAATATTTTTAGTGCGTTGATAAAACGCACTAATTTTATTATATATAAATACTTTAAATATAATTAAAAGGAGTCTGATTATTTATGGTAAGAAAATTAAGACTTTCAGAATCAAACATGGAATCTAAAACAGGTAGAGAAATTTGGTTTGATGAATTAGGTTTCTTCAATAAAAGAGATATTGATAATATTAAGAGAGTTCTAGATGGTAAAACATTTATGAATTTTGAAGTTATCTCTTCTAATCAAGCTGGTAACTATACTCTAGGAGTAGTTGCTAATAGTGACGAATCTGATGACGAGATAAAGAATTTCTTCCTTAATGTAGCTTTGTCTAACCTTAGATAATCTAATCTATAAATAAGGAAGTGTTATTCATGTTATACACTATTTCAATAACTAATAAAAATGTAAGTCTAACATCTAGTACTATTCAAGTATTAGATCTAGGAACAATATCACCTTCACTATTGACGAAACCTAATACTCCTATTGAAGAATACACAAAGGATAACACCAACGAAGATAGGAATATTTATGTCCCTCTGTATAAAAGAAATCAGTTTGTTATTCTTGAACCAGGAACAGTTTTAACAATAACAACAGAATGTCCAGATGAGGCAGTATACTATAGAAATATGAATCTTACCGGGAGCATTGTTTTATGTAATCCAGATCCAATTACAGGAGAATCAACAGATGACCCAGTTGTAGATTCATTAAAAGATCTATATGTAGCATTAGGTGGAGATAGTTCTGCAGTTGCTGATCTTACTTCTACAGTAGATGTTCTAAATGCTATTTCTGTAATGTATCAAGGTGAAGGAGATGCTACTACTGTTTCTGACGCTATTGAAAATATTGCCGATGTTGCAGGTAATATAGGACCAGAACCTAGTAGTAATGGTCAGGATGTTATTTTATATGACTATGATGGTTCTGTTATTGCATCTTACACAGCACAACAATTTTTACGACTTGAAAGTTATCCAACACCACCATCACATGAATATTTAACATTTAATGAATACAATCATTACTTGGATGATGCAAAAGCATATGTTGATGAATATGGTTTTTTAAATATTGGTGCAACTTATAGTACGACAGATGGTGCGACAAAACTGTTTATAACACTTTCAGATGGCGCACTTTCTCCTAATTTAAAATTGGGAATTGATGGTAGTGTTGATGTTGACTGGGGTGACGGTTCAACGCATGATACAATGGTTGGTACTGATGTTGACACACCTGTATATCAATCACATACTTATAGCACTCCCGGAAATTATGTGATTTCGTTTAGTGTGAGCGGAAATGCAAAAATATCGTCAGGTATCATTGTATCATTGGCTGCTAATAATGTTGATGTGTATGCATTGACACTGAAGAAAATTTTTATTTGTGGAAATATATCGATTGGTGACGAAGCTTTTGCACGTCATTATACTTTATCTGAAATTATGATTTCAAATGGAGTTGATACAAGCATTGATATGTATGCATTTCAGTCATGCACCTCGTTAAAAAGTATCACAATTCCATCTGGGATTACAAGTATTGAAATGAATGCATTTAATTATTGTAACAATTTAGCAAGTGTCATACTTTCAGATACTATTACAGATATTGAAGATGAAGCATTTGATAATTGTAATTCATTAAAAAGTATTACAATTCCATATAGTGTTACAAGTATTGGAAGCAAAGCATTTTATTATTGTACTTCATTAGCAAATATTACAATTTCATATGGTATTACATATATTAGTAATACTGCATTTTCCTACTGCACGGCTTTAACAAGTATTACAATTCCAGATAGTGTTTTATATATTTATTCTGGTGCATTTGATTCTTGTTTTGCTTTAACAAGCATTACAGTTCCAGATTATGTTTCAGATATTGGAGATTCTGCATTTCAAGGTTGTCATGCTTTAACAAGTATCACAATTCCAGAAAGCGTTACAAGTATTGGAGATTGGGCATTTTATGGTTGTTATGCTTTAACAAACATCACAATTCCATATGATGTGACCGATATTGGAGGAAGTGCATTTTATAACTGTTATAGTCTTGGATATATTCGATTTGAATCAGAAACACCTCCAACCGTCAGTAATTCGAATGTATTTTATAATCTTCCTACAACTTGTATTATTTATGTTCCATCAGATTCTTTGGAAATGTATAAATCAGCAACAAATTATCCAGATAGTAATACCTATACATATGTCGGATACTAATATAAGAATTGTTAATAGTAGTTCAGGTTTAGATACTAGAACAACTATTTTATGAAGAAAGGATGATGTGTAATGGGATATACGATAACTATTACAAATACTTCTGTTAGCTATGTAGAACCAAAAGTAGTAAACCTAGAAACAATATCTCCTTCACTTATAACAGAACCAAATGTTCCTATCGAGGAATATACATCTGATGTAACTAATTCAGATACATTTGTATATGTGCCACTTTATAAAAGAGTACAATATGTAAAACTGGAAGCTGGAACCAGTCTTATGATTAAAACAGATAATACTGATGAAACCATGTACTATCTTAATATGAATCTAGATAATGTTTCTGTAACTGTAGAAACAGGTCCTTCTGATGCTGGACTTCCAGAAGTAAATAGTGACGATAACGGTAAAGTTCTTACAGTTGTTGATGGTGCTTGGAATAAAGCCGAACCTAGCGGAACAACTCCTTTTATAATAGATATTTCGTGGGACGTAGACTCCCAGAAATATATAACATCCATAACAAAAAGTCAACTCGTACAGGCTATTAGTGACGATCCTTATAATATTCTTATAGTTGTAGAGCCCAAAGAAACTCCAGCTAAAAAATACATTCTTAAAGATACACTTGTTCAAACTAATAGTCTTATTGTTTCCGGTTCCTACATCAATAATATGTTCGGAAATTTTTCTATAGATACTTTTGAAATTCGAGATGTAGGTCCACAGGGTTTTGGTGTGTACTACTTTTATTTTTATCAATATATAGATTCAGAAGGAAACATTTTGATTCAGCACAATGAAATACCTAAATGGGATTAATGAAGATGATATATTATATCTTATACAATAACAATAAACAATAAAAATGCAAGCCTTACATCTAGTATTATTCAAGTATCATACCTATTAACATATAACCTAGATTGAAATAGAATGAAATCCCATTCAGCAATGATTAAGAATGTGAAAGGATTGTGATTTATTATGGTAAACAGGTTAAATGAAGGTATCCAGACAAAGAAAATCAAAATTATGGATTTCTGTTCCATAAATTATTCTGATGTTTATATAAACGTATACCTTTATAATTCTACAAGACCGGGAGCTAAATTTGATCTTCTTTATGAAGATATCACTATTGGAGAATTAAGAAAACTAACCGGAGATCTTTATTATGAATATGGAGCAGAATATGTAATGTTAATTGATTTTGAAGATGATAGTGTTACAATGTCTGTTCATGTAAAATAAAAATAAAGTTTTATAAAATAAACAAAATAAAATATCAAAAAACAGTAATTTACATTAAATAATGTAAAACCTTAATTATAAGGTTAAACCATATTATTTTGATTATGATTATGATTATTAGAAAGGATGTTTTATTTATGATTAAGAGATTAAGACTTAATACTAATGAAAGTAAACAAAGAAGAGTCCGTGGTCGTAGTTTGACAGAGAATTTGAAGAAACCCTATGTGGATTGGGATGAACTTGTTCGTATTCAAAGAAACGGTATTGATGCCAAAGATGCTAAAGATTTTAGTACGACATACAGGTTAAATAAAGATTTCGATCTGGATCTTAAGAGTGAGGTATACAAATGGTTTATCCAGGATAATCTACTTGCAGATCTAATCGAGAATGAGGATTTCTGGGTTGCCGAAGATGGTCATGTGTATATCCCAAGAGGAACAGAATTTACTTTCTATTTTTATCCTGACGACGACGGCAGACACCTCTACATTTACTTTTTAAACGTGTCTGAGTTAGAAGCTGAACCTGCTCAAAAGTGGATAGACAGAGCTTACAATCAGGATGATTGGGCTTACGACATCATTAATGATTCCACTCCTATTGATGACGGTGAATATTTTGCTGAATCTATGAATAGAGGAAAATATCGTAAGAATAGATAATATAAGAATTATAATATAGTCTAGTAATATCACACAAATATATCCATATCTAACAAGGATATATTTGTGTGATTTTTATTATCTAAATTTTAGGAAACTACTTGACAAATTATTATAAATATGTTATACTATATATAGTAAGAAAGATGTGTAATGATTAAGGGGGTATACCATGAAGGTAAATGTGATGATTAAAATCACGGATATTCAAAAACAGGTCATTGATGGTAGATACAGCTACCTTAAACCCATTTTCAAAAAGATCAATGATGCCACACTTGGATACAAAGTTGACCATAATATGGCAATTACAGATTCCGATTTTGAGGAGTTCAAAGAACTGCTTGAGCTTGAGCACATTTATGTTACTTGGGAAGCTATCGGTAAATTTTACGGTGTTGAATTTTAAGGAGGAGTGGTGATTATGGTGTGTAGAGAAACAAATCTTGATGAGTGTTTAGAAACACTTGAACGTCTTAATAATTTGAAGAAAACTGACAGATATCAAAATTCTGATTGTTACAAGAAAGTTGTAGACATTTCTTTTGAAACACACAAAAGACTTGCTAAAAAGTTTATTGATGAAATATAAAAATATTGATGGAGGTTACTATGTTACAGTTTAATGACGAGACAGTATTCCTGAATGATATTGAAAGAAATTCTTACATGAAAACCTTATCGGCTATGTGTGAGGTTCTAGCAAAGGATATTGCCAATAGGGATAACAGAACAGTTGAGGATGTACTTGCAGATGCTTATCTTAATTCTGGAAGAGATATTTGGCATGGAACATTTAATGCCGTTGTTAAAACCTTTACAAGTGAAAGTGCTGGTGTATAAAATGACAATTAAAGATTTTTTAAGGATGCCTACGGGCATGACTCCAGAACAATGGGAAGAAACCCTTAAAGAACAGGAAAAGATAAAAAAGAAAATCATACGTTTATCAAACGAAAGGGATTCACTGGAAGATGGATATGAATTAACCGGTGATAAAAAATTCAAGGATAAGCTCGATAAAGTAAATTCCAAGATTGATGAACTCGTAAAATGTTTGATTTGAGAAGGAGGTCCTATTTATGACAAACACAACAAAGTTCAACGTGGGAGATATTGTTCGTGAATATAACGCTTACGGTGAGTATCTTGGTAAGCGTAAGATTATCAGAATCACACCTACAGGTAGGATTCGTCTTGACAATGGAGGCTTTTACCTTATGAACGGTTATTCGGTTTCGGATACACCAGGTTATGGTAAGGGAAGAATTGAAAAGCTGTAATTTTTAAAAAGGAGAAAAAGTTATGAGTTATGAAGAAATGAAAGAACTGGTAAAGAACAAACAATTACCTCTTATGGGTGAGAATAAAGTAGGTGAATCTGTTATTGTTTCGGAAGGAAAAGACGAAGAAGGTCATTACTACCAAACAGAGACAGCTCAATATAATGGTTGGCTTCGGGTCAATACTTATTATGAAACTGGAACAGTAACAGAAACATTTGATAGATAAGAAAAAGGAGTTGTTATTATGTTAAAGAAACCTATTATGAACACAAATAACCTTTCTCAGAAAGGTCTTCGTGTTTTCGGTAGTACTTATAGATTGGACAACGATCTGTGGTTCGGAAATAAGAATACTTATGAAACCGAAGATCTTCTTGAAAACGGTCTCTTGTGGAAACTTATCAATGAACAGGATTTCTGGTGTGACGAGAATGGTGACCTGTATATTCCAAAAGGAACAGAAGTCACATTCCAAGTGACAGACGATGATGGTAGACAAGTTGATTTGTTCTTCCTAAATGTACCTGAACTTAAAACAGATCCTATCATCTGGGGTTGGGATGACACAATCTCTGGTGGAGATTGGATCGAGGAAATTGTTAAGGATTCTACTATTATTAAAAAAGTCCTTATGTAAAATAAATCCACAAAATATTATACAAAAATGTCACATTGAATTTTATATTCTTTGTGACATTTTTTATTTCTAAATTTCCAGAAATCACTTGACTTTTTGCTATAAATATGTTATACTATATATGTAAGTAAAACACACAAGACAAACGAAATAATGGAGGTAACGAATATGCTGACTAGGAAAGATTTACTGGGTATTGTTCACCTTACATTTAAGAGATATGAAAAACATCGTAAAGATATTAACCCCGGATTTATAAAAGCAGGGCACATTAAGCTTGTTACAGATTCTCTTATTTTGGAAGAACTAGAAACAGAAGAACTCAATGAGATGTGGCATGCTGTGGAACATTATTTTGACAGACTCTATTGTGAGTTTAATGATGACAACATTATCACTGGTTACAAACCTTATTCGAAGGATATTGAGTTCTACAGGGATACCAAATCTGCATTCCTGGAAGTTGTGAACATGGAAGCACGAAGAAGAAGAGATATGAAGGTTGTGAATAATGACCAGGAGTAAAAGAATTAGGTTCACTTATTCATTAGATAAGTGAACCTAATTTTACATAAAACATATATTCCCAAATAATTAAACAAATTATAATCCACTATACTATAAAATTAGTAGTTTGTTTAATTTAAGGGGTGAATATGGATTATGGTAAAACAAGTAAACGAAGCTAAACAAGAGTTTCCAGATGTAACAGGGGTACTTGAAAGTTTTGAATACGACTTAAAAGATTTTTTACTTGATATAAAATATATGATAGCTGACACAGAAGAAGACTATCAACTTGAAAGTAGATTTGGGGACTATAATGAAGCACAGCACTATATAGAGGTAGTGTCTGATATTCATGCCGCTGTTCACAGACTATATAATGAATTCAAACAATTATCAGATATTGAGGAGTGAAATAAAAATGAAGAATTATAAACACACAATGAAAAATGGTGATGTTGTTATTTGGAATGATCAAGTTGAAGAAGCTATATGGTTTGACGAAGACGGTCATATTCTTGCCGAGATATTTATTCCAAATAGATCCACAGGACCGATGCAAGCATTTCTTCCATTTATTCTATATGATGTAGAAGATTATGAGGATATGGCAGAAATTGCTATGTTCCTGGGTCTGGATGACGAAGAAGCCGAGTCCTTGTTTGACAGATCCGAGGAACAGATGGGTGATATTGAAGATTTCCTAAGTTTTGCCGAGGATGAAGGATTTATTGATGGTTTCCAAACAAATATAAACGATTTCGATATCAAAGAGATCCTGATCGAAATGTTAATTAGTGGAACTAAATAATAAGGGGTGTTTGTATAATGGTAGAAAAGTTAAAATTAAGAGAAGACGACAGTAGTGATATGTATTACCGTATGGCATATATTGATGAAACAGATAAACTGATTAAAGACTTTAATAGAAAGTGGAATGCTTTTAAGTCTGTAGAGCCTGAAAAATTTAATGCTCATGTTAAAAATAATGCCCAGGATCTTCGTGATCATGTTTGGGATGCTCTTAACGCTCTTATTCGTGCTATGAAAGCTACTAATCTTTGAGGTGATGTTATATGAAATTAAGAATTAAAGAATCTACAAGTACAAAAGATCCAAGAAAATTATGGGCAGAAAAAATGGGAGTAGATCCTAAACTCCTAAAAACATCTAATACAGGTAAAGGAACAGTTATTACTATCAGTGCTCTAAATATGTTTGAAATATATAGTAAAGGTCTTTATAATAAAGATATTGAAAAAGCAGGTAACGAAGTTATTAAGGAACTTGGTCTGGATGGTGAATGTTATATCACAGACCTAGGTAATTATAGTGGAGCTAAATTAAAATATACAAATGCAAAGAAAGAATCTATTAGTCGTTTACACGAAGGACCTACAAAAGCATATCCAGGAAATATTGGACCTAGTAATATGACTTTAGATAGATTATTTAAAGCTTTGACACCTAATGATAGAGATATGGAACTCTTGAAAGATAATTACGGAATTGATACTTTTGATGTAAGATGGAATAGTGCCGATAAAGATGCTATTGACATCTTCGCTACTATGATTTCAGAAGATGAACAATATAGAGCTGACGAAACATTCTATGTCTATGAAAGTAAGAAATATGATGATAGTTATGTTCTTGCTACCGAAGAATTAGGTGTAAGAATCATAGACAAGATAAGTGAAGTTTGGGATCTTGTTTCTGTGTGTTTACGAGAACAGTTAAAAGGACGTTGATATCATGAAACTTCATATTCAAGAACGTCTGCAAAAATTAGGTTCCGATATGCTTATAACTGATTATGCAGGTGACATAGCAAATCTATGTGCTAATAAACCTAAAGAATATCGGATACTTTATGATGCTCAAGCAGACTTGTATATGATATGTGGTGCATGGGACCATATCCACATAGATATGATAAAAGAAGCATTTCGATCAGGTTGGTACGAAGACCAGAAACAATTTATACAAACGAATATAGGATTTTATAATAGGGGAATGGGAGTAGACTATTTTTCATTTGGAACAGAATCCATAGGGTTAGATGAATATGATGAAGATGATTTTGACTTATCTTTATTTAGTGATAAAGTAAATAGAGATGACAACTATATCTATCCATGGATTTACTGTTTTGGATTTCTTCCTCCTGATAGTAAATCTGCTAACGATTTAACTAAAGACGGTTATAATCATAAATATAAATTTTCGTTCGGAACCTTATTTACAAGAGACTTTGAGTTATCTGAAACACCAGAATTAAAACAAGCATTTGATAGACTTAATTAAACTATTACAACAAAAACCATACATTTTTATGTGTGGTTTTTGTTATATTTACATATTGACTTTTTGATAATAATGTGTTATACTATAATAAATACATTATTACCAAGGGGTGATGGTTATGTTAAATATTCTAAATAGTTATATAATAAATATAAAGAAAAGTCTCGAGTTTCTTATAAATAGGGGTAATATGGAAATTCAGGAACTTGATATAAACTCTTTAGAATATTCGGACACAGTTGACTACTATGATAGTATTTATCATAAACAAGGTAACCATAGCTATATTGTTTTTGTAAATTCTAAATATTACGTGATTGATTGTACTACGGATAAAGATACAGCCCTAATCATATTAAATGATATAAATAATATCACTTATTTTTACGACGAAGATAAACATTATGATTCTGTATTAGGTGATACTTATGATATAATGAAGCAATATGGTTATGTTGAATATGATTATATTAACTTTATCTGTTCTTTAACATATGTTCCTTCCAAAGAAGAAAGGTTTAGATTTTTAGAAAGGATAAATAGACCATGAAATTAACCATTAGTGAATCCTTTAGTAATATACTTTATGTAAGTATGATACCTTATCTAGATACGGTAGGTCCGTTAGAAGAAGAGTTATTAGAACCCGAAGATGAAATATTATGTGGTGACTCCTATAGAGACCAAGTAGAGACACGTCTGTACATAAGGGCAAGATATTTAGATCCTATTGCAGAGGAATTGGAACAATTTTCTTATGTAGAAAGTGCTAGTGCCCGTAATTCTCGAAGAAAAAATCCAAGGGGTTTATCTAATTACATTGATATTGTATTTAGACATCCGGAGGATGTTCCACAAGATAAGTTAGAAGAAATTTATTCATATACTATACGATTATCGGATCATAAAGATGTTCATCCAGAAAATGGACCTACTTTACCTGTTCCTATTGTAGGGATGAAACCTAAAAATCTTCGAAAAGCTGTTATGAAATTATTTAAAACAAAACTATCTGAAGTACAAAGCAGAATAACAAAATATGAATTGGAAAAATATGGTAAAGTTAAAACAAAGTTAAAAGAAACTAATTAACTTAATTTTATATAATCTATACAAAATCTTCACATTTATTTGTGAGGATTTTTCTTTACTATATTTCAAAAACTACTTGACATTTTCTATAAAATATGTTATACTATATATGTAAGTAAAACAGTTAAAACACACGAAAAATAGCAGAGAGGAGTTTTCAGAATGACAATCAAACAACTTAATGCTATAAAAGATGTATGTAGAAAAGTTCATAATATGTGTTATACAACAAACTACAAAGTTTCAATGTTCAAAGTAACTCCTTACAAGGACAACACCTTACAAGTTGATTTCCAAATTACAAGAGTTATGCCATTTGGAAAAGAACTTGTAACTAACACACAGGAAGGAACTGTTTATATCACAGAAAAAGGAAAAGTACAGTATATTGATTATACAGGAACATTTAAACCTGTGAAATTAATAGGAAATGTAGTAAACAGATTTCACCCAGTAGGACAGGACAGTTGTGTGGATATTTTTTAAGGAGGATATAACAATGCTGGATATGGAAAAAACAGTTCACGACTTTATGAGAGAAAATAATCTTTATGGTGAAGTTTATTCCAATAGAGACAATCCGAATATTGTTTATGTGGACATCAGCTGGGGAGACTGGAAACACGATCATGTAAGACTTGATTATCTTGTTAAAACCGTACTTAAATGCTGGAAGTGCTTTACAACTACTCTGGAACAGGACGGTAGTGATTGTTATTCGGCACGGCATACTTTTGTGTGGAAGGGTGAGAGGAAGCCGTTGGTGCTTGAGGAGGGTTGATTGTGAAAATCACAGAAGGAACTAATTGGTTTGAAATGTGGTTTCAGGATAAAACCAGTATGTTAGACACTATGATGTCCAATATGTTTAGTGACCTCAATAACGGTTATGACTGGTTTGGAAAGTCCATCACAAATCAGAGAAACATGATCGACGAGTACAAAAAGGAATTCGACGAACAGATGGACAAGTTCAAGGAAATGGAAGATAACGCTGTTAATAGATGGTGCTATTACGACATGAAAAAACGTGGTGTTATTTCTTAATTAAAAGGAGGATATTAAAATGACTACTTACAATGATCTCAAACTCAAAGAACTCCGTGAAAAGTGTGATATCGATTTCGCACATTATACTTACAAACCCGGTCAGTGCTCTTGTTGCTATGGTCCAAAAGACCTTGCCAAGAAGCATTGGCGTAAAGGACTCGAACTTACAGAAGACCTGAAAGATTATACCTACATTCTTTTTAAGAACGCCGATAACGGTAGTGGTCATGTTACCAAAAACGATACCCTCAATGATATTGAATTTATCGAATGGGATCTTAACGATAAGCAACTTCACGATGTTTGTAAAGAGTTGTCCGTTCAGTATGGTGAAGGTTGGGTAGTTCTTGTTCCTCCTACACATTGGAAGACAATTATAATCTTGAAAAGAACTTACGAATACTTTGATAGTTACTTTGATAAAGATGACTGGGATATCTTTTATGAAAACGGTATTCAGTATAAGAGAGAAGAAATTAATACAGAATCGGAAACTGAAGATGTTTAAAAAATAACAACTCTAGTTATAAAAAATAATAACTACACATAACAATAAATAGTGTAATAATCCTAACATGAGGATAAATACTGAATTATTTTTAAGGAGTTGTTATTTATGAAATTACAAATTAGAGAAGCTTTAGATTCTAGTATTCCTAGTTGGTTGAAAGATACTATTGAAACAAGTAAAGGATGGTTTGGTAAAATGGGTCCTTCTGGTAACTTTAATTCAGCACCTAGGTCCACATTTGGAAATGTATCTAATTTAGATTTAAATACTACTATATATCATGAACTTCCTATACCGAGAACATCGAGAGAGTTTAATCAAATTATGGACTCCGAGGATAAGGTTGCTGTTATGCGCGGAACAGATGAACGTGGCAACGAGTTTGTTTATGCCGCTCGTGTTAATAATCCTAAAATTGATTTCGGTGGAAGAAATAAGAAATATGCCTCTGATGTTCCTGTAAAGTATCTTCTTAATATGATCACAGATTTTGGATATCTTGAAGTAAGTCCTGATGTTGTTGATCTCCGTCAGTCTAGAAGCAGTAACAAACCAGTTGATCGTAACCGTGATAGAATGGACACCTATGGATACGATAAGTCCGGTTACGAAAAAACAGATCTTAAAAAGTATAAAGATATGCTTGGTGAGATGGGTCTACAGCAGTATGATTCTATTCTCGAAGATGGTTTTGAAACATACGATACTCTTAATAGTATGTTAAGACAATTTAGAAATGAACCTGATAAGATTCTAGATATTAAAAATATGACGAATAATTTCCTTGATACACTTCGTAATCTGCAACTTGCATATAAAGATTCTAATTACGAAACCAATCCAAATTATAAAAATTATGCTAGAGGTCATGCTAAATCCTATATCTTACAGCTCAAACGAATTGTTCGTGAAATGAAACAGTATTTGGATAATGAGATTATGAGATAACCTTAATTTATATGGAGGATATTTAAATGAGACTTATTGTGGAACACAATAATTTTCTAAAAGAAAATCTTAACTCTCCTCGAGAAGGAATATTTTGGTTTATTGATAATAAACTATATATGTTCACTGATCCTGTGGATATAACCGGAAGATTTTCCACAACCTTAGATCACAGAAAGCTCTGGAATGAAATAAAGTTTTCGCATGTTATAGGTGGTATTGTTGTTCCATATAATTATTATCCTCGTGGTCGAGTTATGGTTAATCCTATATATAATAGTGAACAGTTTCACCACTATGATGTATACATTTATATTGATAATTGTATAAACGAACCAGATATTTTGGATGAGATAAAATGGGAATTCCGTCTTAATAAAAATTGTGAAATACAATATATCGGTTCTGAAGGTGGAGTAACTGGTGATCATTATAAATGTCATAAATGTTGCATTAAATAGTTATTGTATATTTTACACAAAACTCCTACATTTTAATTGTAGGAGTTTTTATTTTCTTATTTCTAAAAACCACTTGACATTTCGGTGTGTTTGTGTTATACTATATTTAATAATAACTGTGAGGTGATATAAATGCTACTTACAGAAGATAAACAGTTGTACCGTGGAATATTTTGGATAACAGACATAGATAATATAGAAAGTTCTAAACTTTATTTTCAAATTCCTTGTGATAGTTTAGGTTATATCAATGACGAAAATTTTCATATTCCTGTTTCTATGTCATCTACTGGATCTGATAACTATAACCATAAGAAAGTTTGGTCTACTCTAGATAGAAAACTTACAGAAGGAAAACCGTTTGATTATTATCCAAGAGGAAGAGTAGAGATTAGTAATGGAGTGGCTAAAATATTCCATTCTCCACATATTCCACAAGATGATTTAAAGGTATGGGTGATAGATAAGTTTAATCTAAATAATTATAATGGAATTAAAAAAGTAAAACTTATCGCAGATGGTTCCGAACATTATAAATGCTATCTTGATAAGGAGAACTGATATGAAATTTGTATTAAAATTGGTAGGTTCCATTATCCTAAACATCATAACCTTTATCATGTTTCTTGCAGCACTATATTTATTTCAGAAAGAAGAAATCTTTAGTAGATCACTTGTATTCGCTTCATTTAGTTTGTGTTGGTTTTACATATGGATATTAGGTCTGTTACGAACAATAAATATTGCAGGAGGTAATAAAAAATGAACAGAACTATTACAGACATGGATATTGTTTCTTATGAAGGATTTTGTAAATGGGTAGACGAAATGAACAAAGACTTCACAGAAAATCAAAATAGGTTTCCGGATGTTCAGATAATGTTTAATACCTTCCAGAATAAGAAACAATGTGTTCTTATTGATTGGAAGGAGAACAAGATGTACAGAACACAGTATGGTAATAAATCTACTCGATGGGGTCTTGCTATCACATGGGCAAAATTCAGAAACTATAATATTCCTAAAATGGGAGAAAAGATAGGAATCAACAAACTTAAATTTGGACAACGCTTCTACGACTTCGCAACGAAACAAGAATATAGATATGTTGGCCTGTACGATTTAACCAAGCAACTTGCTTTGACAAGTAGTGGTAAGGTGTTTTGTATCTACCAAGGATGTAACGACTATCCAGTTTTCGTGAAACCTCCAAAAAGAAAAGTCGTATCTGAATAAGGAGTTACACTATGTTATATTATAGTATTCAAAAAATATTGGATAACTTTTCGGACGAGATAAGAAAACTAGACCTTTCCTCTACACAGGAAGCCTCACTATTAGAATTTGAAAGTGAAACTAACAATTCTGTAAACTGTTCTAATTGTGGATCTGTTGTACCTAGATATAGTAAATATTGTTTAGAATGTGGTCGAAAGTTTTCTAATGTAGCTAAAGAAATAGCCGATGACGGGTTACCAATAAAAGAATTTGAAGAGTTTACAAAACAAAAATATAATCCAGATACTGTGTTCCTGTTTAACTTTGAACTCATAAACAATGATCTGGATGATGATAATGAGTGCTTTTCTTATTATGCCATGGTAGACATGACAAAAAAGTTTGTAGGTTCTACAGGTTTACTCTCCGATTATAAAAACAACACAGTTCCAGCAAGAATATTTAAAACAGAACTTCATTTAGACAAAACAAGAAAAACAAAATACAATGACCAATACTATCACATCACTGCATGGGCATATTTAGTTCGTAATAAAGAAAACGAATCATTGGTAAATGATATCAAATACGGTATTCTTAATAAAGCCTCTATATCTTGCTGGGTAAAAAGAAAGATATGTTCTATTTGTGGATGTAACAGATTGGAATGTAGTTGCTCCTGTAAAGGAAATTATCTAATTTTAGATAAAATCGTTGATGTATACGAGTGGAGTTTCGTTAAACCTGCTTTATTGAAGAAAACCATAAAAGGAGTAAAGAAATGATTATTTCACACAATCCAGACAGATTTGAAGTAGATACGGTACAGGGTGATTTAGATACTATTGTATCTGCTGTTCATATTGCAAAGGAGAATCTCGAATCATTAGTAAATGGAGCTCGAGAACTATGTACTAAAATTGTACCACAGTCCATAAATAATATACCTATTAAATATGAGATAAGGATTATTCCTTTCCATACGATCTCATTTGATCCTTGTCTAGATATTCAAATATATGTCTCCACAATAGATGATAAAGTCAATTATGGATTCAAAGCAAGCACTGCTTTGGATGTTGTACCTACCGAATACATAGATCGTTATCTTCCAGCATATCTTTCAGAGTGTGAGAATTGTCTTGTAGACTGTTTAAAGAAAATCATAAGTGAATTGAACAGTATGTGCTCAAAAGGTACCCCTAAATTTAAACCTGAAATTGATTATTGGTGGAGACAAGGTGAACAAAAAGAAGGTACTCTATATAGGTGTAGAAGATGTGGATACGAGGTAATAACAATACCCGAGCTTATAAAGAAACATAAATATTGTGCTAATTGTGGAGCTCACAATAATGGAATTGTTAGAAATTAAATATTTTTTAAAGTTACTTGACTTTTTAACTTGTTTGTGTTATACTATATTTAGTGATTAAATAGGAGGTAACGTCCATGACAGCCGCTCTTATTGCCATTATTGATAGTAAGACAAAAGAAGTAAGTAGCATTCGAGTACATTGTGACGGTTATCCAGAACGTATGGGAAAACTGCTATCCGAGCACTATAAAAGCGTAGACAGAATATACTCGTTAATTTATATGGGAAATGCAAGTTGTATTTATGAAAAACTGGAACCTACATCAGGTAGACATGATTTTGATCACAGACAAAAAGGTGTTTCTGTTTTCTATATCCGAGATAGAGGAGATGATCCGGTAGAGGAAGGCTATAGAAAATACAAAAACAAGAAAGAATTTATGGAAAACTCATCATATCAGGATGTAGACTATATCTACCTGTTTAATCCTAGTAAAGGAACCTGGCGTTACTATAAAGAAGGAAACACAAAAAGAAGTTATATCATTTGAAAACAGAAATGATTTCTTCAAAATGCTGGATGACATTATTGCAGGTAAAATAGAAAAGGTAATTATTACATATAAAGATCGACTTTCAAGAGTTGGATTTGAATTATTTAAACATTTATTTCTTCGATTTAATACTGAAATAATTGTCGTTAGTGAAATTGGATCACAAAAATTGGACAGTGAGGAAATTTTTGAAGAAATCGTAAGTTTGTTACATTGCTATTCTATGAAGCTATATTCAAAAAGACATATGAACAAAGTTAAAGAGTTAATAACTGAAAAGAGTGATTCATATGAAAAGGGTCAAGAATAATTATTTCATGATAGAGTTGCCTTTAATTACTGAAATATGGCAAGAAGATATTATAGATAAACGATTAGAATGTGGACGAAATATATTTAATAAACTTCTAGGAAAAACGCTTATTAGATATAAGGAAATGCTAAAAACAAAAAGATATAGAAATTTAATTCAAACATTGCATGATCCAATTTGTGATAAAGATTTAATTTGGGAAGAAATAAATGAGTTATTAAAGGAATATAAATTAACCCATTTTGATATTGTTAAAGACGTAAAACCGATGCAACATCATTTTAAAAAGCATCTTCATTCACAGATATGTCAGGAAATAGCAGATAGAGTTTGGAAATCTATAAGTTCTATCTTTCATAAACAAAATAGAAAAGTTCATTTTAAGAAATTTAATCAGTTTAATAGTTTAAGTGGAAAACAAGCCCGTACTGGAATATGTTTTAAAAATGAATATATTGATTGGACAGGATTGAATCTAAAAATAAAGTATCCAACAAATGGAAAACCATTAAATTATTTAAATAATCATTTATTTCCTTGCTTAAACAATTTGAAATATTGTAAAATAGTCAGAAAATACATCAGATGTAAAAGAAGGTATTATGTTCAGATGGTTTTTCAAGGGGAAGATGTTAAATCCAGATATTCAGTTGGGTTTGGAAGAGTTGGAATTGATATTGGAACATCAACAATAGCAATAGTATCTGATAGTCGTGTTGAATTATTAGAACTTGCATCCAATGCACAAAAATATGAGCAGGAAAAGAAAATAGTTCAGAGAAAGTTAGATATTAGTCGTAGATCAACAAATCCAAATAAATTCAACATAGACGGAACAATCAAAAAAGGAAATAGAGATAAATGGATAAAATCAAAAAATTACCTTAAACTAGAAAAACAATTAAAAGAATTAAACAGAAAACAAAGAGTTGCCAGAAATTTATCACATAATATATTAACTAATTTTATATTATCTTTAGGTGATCAATTCTTTGTCGAGGAAATGAATTTTGCAGGTTTAGCAAAAAGAAGTAAAAGACCTACAGAAAGAAGAAAAGACGGAAAATGTAAGAAAAAGAAACGATTTGGAAAATCAATATGTAACAGGGCACCAGCTATGTTACTGGAAATTCTGAATAGAAAACTTAATTATTTTGGACTACAATTAAATAAGATAAATACACAAAAATGTAAAGCAAGTCAGTATAATCATATTACAAAGATATATACACCAAAAACATTGTCGGAAAGATGGACATTTGTTGGGGGACATAAGTTACAAAGAGATTTATATTCTGCGTTCTTAATAAGTAATGTAACAAAAGACCTAGAGTCTTTTGACCAACAATTATGTGAACAAAATTTTAATAATTTCTTATATTTGCATGATGATAAGATAAACGAATTAACAAAATACAAAGAATCAAACAATTATAAATTCTTATCCTGTATGGGCATTTAATATAAAATAATAAAACCAGCTTTGTACGAGCTGAGGTGGATGCTTAGAAAGTAAAGTTTTTAACTTAAAATCTATCCACAGATGAATATACAGAAACAATCTCAGTTTTATAACTTTTCGAGGTTATGAAGAAAGTTGTGTATGTATATTAGAATTTTATTAAAATCTTATACATTTTGATTTGGAGTTTAATAAATTCTAGTACAATTCTGTTTAATGATGGAGGATATAAAAATGGAAATCAAAAATGCTAAAATAACAGATGTTTCTATTTCTATGGCAGATCATGGATGTCTTGTTGTAAACGTATATTTACAAGGTTCTGGATGGTTTACGAGATTGGGTGGATATGCTAACGGTCATGGTTACCTTGATTCTGATTATTGGGAAGGCAATGGAAGTGCTATTGTTGCAATGATGAAAATTATGGATACAGTAGGTGTGTCAAAATGGGAGAGTCTTGTAGGTCAATATGTCAGAGTAGAGATTCCAGGACCTGGACTGTCCATAACAAAAATTGGACACATTCTAAAAGACAAATGGTTCGACCTCCGTACATTTTACGAAAATGCCTCCAAAGAAAAACCATTCATCCTTGACGAACGTAAAAAGGAAGATGTTGATGAAGAGTAATATAGAGACCCATGTAGATGATATATTAGTGAACGGAGTTTCTACTGAACCTTTGAATAAAGAAGAACTAAATAAAGCATTCTTGGATGCTTTAGAAAAAGCAGTTCAACGATGTTACAAGGAAACATCTATTGTAAGACCTATATCCTTCTATGAAACATTTCATATACCGTTTACTGGATTTGAGAGGAAGAAATAATTATGGAGATAAGAATTACACACGAAGAATTCGAACGTCTTCAAAAATACATAGATCTTCGTGCTAAAGATCCATGCAAAAGTTGTTCTGTAAACAAAACCACCTGTACCGGATGCACAAATAAAAAGGCTTATGATATAGAATGTAAAGATACTTATCTTGATTATATTTACGGAACTCCTATTCAAGATTATGTGAATAGTGCCATTCATTATACCTCACTTAAGAAAGAACAGGAAGAGCTAGAAGCAAAACTCAAATCTGTAAATGAAAGAATGGAAGCATACCGTAGTCGATTCATTGTCACAGATTAAGGAGAAGAATATGGAAACAATCACACCTAAAAATATTTATATAAAACTGGAAGACCTTTATTATACACAACTTAAAGAACAGATTGAACTTGTTGAAAATCAGTATCGAGGATTAAAGGTACAACTTGTTACAATGTATAGCGGGTTACTTGCAGAGCTCCGTAGACTTATTGAACAAGAATCTATTATCCAGTCTATTTTAAAAAGAACCGTAGGTGCTAGAATGTGGCTGGATACATTAAGCAAATATAGTAGAAAAAGAAAATGTCCGGAAAAGGAAGACTTCGAAGCACTTAAAGTTTTTATCTGTGATATGTTCCGTTTACAGGATGTTGAGATTAAACATATCAAATATGTAGGTATCGAAGGTTATTGTGTCAATATAATGTTTACTCCAAAAGGTTCCAAAGTCAATTTTGTGGTGGAACTTCCGGATGTAAACAAAGAAAGATGGAAACCTGAAATTCCTATGCAAACAGATATCAAAGTATTTACACAACTTTGCTATGACATAAAACCTAGACTTTATGTTTCGGATACAGAAAATCATATATATGATCTAGTTTCATGTTTTCCAGATAATAGTCTAATTGATTTTTATAATTCTGTGAACACATTTTTAGGAAAAGAGTGATGATATTATGAATATAGAAGTTTGTCCATTTTGTCAAAATAAAGATCAAACAGCATTTAATATAACATATAAAGACGTTAGTGAAGAAACAACAAACACAGTAGGTTATCTGTGTACTATTCAATGTCGCAAATGTGGAGCTAGCATTCATCAATTACATTCAAACAAGAACGATGCCCTGACTTATTGTTTGGATAAGTGGAATAGAAGTTATAGACAAGGTCGTTGGATTCCTTTTGGAAATAATGGAAGTGACTATACTGATAGATGGCAATGTTCTAATTGTCTTCGAACTGTTATGTCGGAAACGTGGGGTAAACAATGCGAATATAAGTATTGTCCTCACTGTCAATCTATTATGAAGGAGGAGGACTCGTGATGGAACTTATTGATAGAGAAGCTACATTAAGAGAAATGGAAGTAGCACCAATGTATGCCGTAGATGCTATGGTTGCTTATGATGTTCTTAAATCAGCACCTAAGGTAGATGCTGTTCCTGTAAAATATGGTGCCTGGTGTCCTAAAAATCGTTCAGAAATGGAAGGATACGATCCAGAGCTTTCTGGTAACGACGAAATATGTGTGTATATTTGTACTAATTGTCAATGGGAAGCACCTGTAAATGAGTTTGGAGAATCTATTTTATCTAGATATTGTCCTCATTGTGGGGCACAGATGTTTAGAAACGAAGAGGATAAGAAGGAGCTATACTAGATAATAAGATCAAGGAATCTATAAAGAAATTAGACCTCGAATTAAATATTTTAAGGTGGTGATATTTTGAATAATTACGAACTATCCTGTCCTTGGTCACCCTATGGAGTGTGTCCACAGGAATGTCTAACAAGTTATGGACCCTTATGTGATTTTAGTGACGAATGTCCTTTTGACCCGAAGCGAAGAGTAAAAAAGTGTGAACCGGAAATAGCTTCCGAAACAGAAGAAACTAATATCGATGAGTATATAAAAGAACTACAAGATAAAATCTATCATTGTTTACATATACCAACTTCTGTTAAAGACGATATAACAGCAACGAAAATTCAAAAACAGAAAGAACACGATTTCTTAAAATATGTAAGGAGTAAAACAATGGATTACGAAGAATTTATTTTGGAAAGTCACGAAAGAAATAAACTTGTTTCTACTACATCCGAGGCATTAGAAATGATCAAATTTGCATCCTATCTAATGGAAAGAAGTAAAGAAGTTATAGATAATCTGGATAAGAAACATCCACATTATGAAGAGCTATACAGCATATACAGTCTGATGCAAGACTCTATTAGCAAAATGGGTGAGAAAAGTTACTTTTTGATTGAGCTATATAAAAAATTTAAGGCGTTTAATAGTGATAATTCAAGTAAAGAATAAATAGAATAAAGGGTTTTGTAAAAATATTTTTATTTTTCAAAACCCTTGACTTTTTCTTTATAATGTGTTATACTATAAATATAAAAATGTAAGGTGGTATAAGACATGAAGTTCTTACATACTGTTGATTCCACGAGTTTTGAAGGAAAACCTAATGTGAAGGTAGTTGTTCCTATTTATGCTAAATGGGAACCGGCACCTGGACATAAAGTACCAACTAAACATTGGATTTGCACTAATTGCAGAAATGATGTAGACATGAGACATTATGCTATAGAAGGATACTGGTCTTACTGTCCTCATTGTGGTGCTGTGATGGAAAATGTACTAGAAAAGGATCCAATTAAATATTCTGTAAATTTAGATTGTGGTAAAATTTGTAAATTTTTACTTTACGAGACTGTACCCGGTTATATTTTAGATAAAATTAAATTGGCACCTTTTGAGAATACATACGAATATATCATTGAAATTTTTGATAATGAAGGCATGGATCCAATTACATTATCCATTATTTAAATTATCCTCCAGGATCAAATAAGAATTTTTGTCCTAATTGTGGTGTGAAGATGAATAGGAGGTAAATAGGATGAGACCGATTGATGCAGATGTTTTTTCAGAACAGTACGGAAGTTACTACACAGAGGAAGGACCAGAAGAAGGATTTATCGGAACAGTTGGTGATCTGATTGCCAAACAGCCTACAATCGAAGCCGAACCTGTGAAACACGGGCGGTGGATTTTAGAAAGAAAGCCTGACGGAACGCCGTACTGTTTGCATTGCTCCGAATGCGATCCTGATTTTGCTGTTATATATATTGGGGTTGCTACTGAATATTGTCCAGATTGTGGTGCGAAGATGGAGACTGATAGAGTATATGAAAGGGACGATTACAATGGCACTAATTGAAAGAAACGAATTATGTAAAATACTATTTGAAGAAGTTAAAAATCTAAACCCAAACTCTTTGGGTGATCTATTCATACAGAGAGGGCTTACTCTTGCTCTAATACATATTAGAATGCAACCTGAAGTTAAACAAGAACAGGAACATGGACACTGGGAATACGATGAAACTATTGGTGGAATGAAGTATTACCGTTGTACAAATTGTGAAAAGATTGAACCCGGAAGCGAATGTATTATTGATGAAAATCAAACTTCATGGTTTAACTTCTGTCCGAAATGTGGTGCTAAAATGAAAGGGACGAAACACAAAATTGCCGTAATTGTCAGAATGCTTCTTGGGATGTTGATGGGTGTACTTGTAAACGAACCGGACTATTGGTTCCTAGACCATTTGACGAATGTGAGGAGTATAATAAATGACGGAAGCTGAATGGAAAGTTCTTCAAAAGCAAGAATACGATTATCTAGACACATTGGACCTAGCACCTTTTCTTAACAAGGAGGAAACTGTTAGAGACATAATGGATAATATTGAGGACATACATAGTGCTGCCTATTGTGAACAAACAGTTAATAACCCAGATATGATCGAGGACGAATATTTATTTAATGCAATTAGTTCAGATGAATTTGCATCTTATATAGAAAGAAGATACGGAATTAAAACCTATGAGGTAACTAATCTTTATTTTTGGTGAGGTGTTATAATGGAACATAACTATTATAAATCGGATCGGAAGGGTTATAAGATAGCCTGTTATTTTGACGATGTTAGCAATAAATGGAAACCTTGTCTTGTGGAGTTAGAGATTCCTGTATCTGCAATAGTTGTTTACCCCTTCGGAGTTGAAACGTGTAAACTTCGAACAGACCGTGTAAAAGTAACAGCTATTTTTAAACTAGAAGAAAAGATTGTGATAGGGGATATCGTACATTATAAACTAGCTATGGAAGATAATGATATTAAGGCACTGTCTTTATTCGGAGTAAGATCCTATGTTCGGGACGATATGATATCATATGATGATATTCTTTTATATAAAGTTGGAACATCACTATATGTAAGAAACATAGATACAGACCCGACTACAATATGCTCTAGAGGCATTCATTTCTTTCCTACTATTCAACCAGCTCTTCACTATATAAATGACAGTATGATGTTTGAACGTCAACGTATAAAGCGTTCCCCTTCCTGGGTAAGTGAAATTTTAGAGGGTCTAACAAAAGAAAACATAGGAAAAGATATTTACGAAAAAATGGTAATAAAACTAGAAGAAGTGCAAACCGAAAATGGAACATTCTCCTAATTTCATATTGATATTAGGAGAAAAATAATTAGTAGGAGGAATAGAAATGGCATTGCCAAATCCAGATGAGTATATCCGTAAGATAACGGAAGAAGCCTATAATCAAGGTAAACAAGACGGAATCAAGGAAACGCTTGTGAAAATGCTACAATACTACGAAGACGGAATATCTGAAAAACCTTGTTTACAGTATATGATGGGTTGGGAAGATAGGGGCTGTCCTTGTGATTGTAAAAAATGTATCGAAGAACATTTAAATAATAAGGAGTCTAGAAATGGGAGGTAATTATTTATGGAATTGTTGAATTGTCCTATTTGTGGGAGACCTCCTAAAATAAAAAGAGACTATGCATACGAGTCTATGTCTTATGGAGCTTGGTGCACTATACAGTGCAAACCGCTGTTTCATAAACAACATCTAAAAGCTGAAAGTGGTAAATCTACATGGGAACGTGCTTACAAGGAAGCCGTTTCCAGATGGAATTACTATGTTAATCAGGAATTGGAGAAATATAATGGATAAACAATTTAGAAATCTGGAGGATGAAGGATCTGAAGCATACGATAAAATATTACATGAGGATCCGGTATCTACTGGAATATCACCATATACGGAAACAAGAAAAGGTCATTGGGAAGATTGTTCTAATGGATGGATGTGCTCTGTATGCTGCAAAGATTCTACCTATGACTATAAATATTGTCCAAACTGTGGATCCATAATGAATGAGGTGGTAAACAATGAATGAATTTCTTCTATTTATGAATAAACTCAAAGAAACATTCCCGTTCCATTTAGAGATCACATACAATAAGATTTGTGATTGGCAAATATATGTTTTCAAAAAAGGATGTTCTGACGATTATCCAAAAGCTAAAAATATAGATGGAAATGTGATTATTTGCGATGTACAAGATGGTGACATGGAAATGTGTTTTGCTAAAGCCCAAATTGCTGTAAAAGAATGGCTTCTTGAATTTGAAAACGGTTATTGAATAAGGAGGAACAACTATGACAAAAAGAGAATGCGCTATTATAATGGCGTACACAGGTACCTGTATGCTAAAAGGTGAAGATCTTATTTATTTCTATGAGTACATAAAAGAATTAATGGGAAGAAATATTTATACTCATCAAATATACGAATTATCGGAAGAAATAAAAGAAAAAGCTAAACCAGATTTTATAAAATTATGTGAGGAATCTATTCCAGATAATTCTTTAGATGGAGTGTTTAAAATACTTTCAGATATGGAACGTCAACTTGATAATTTAAATATGTCACATAACAAATTGTGTGAAGAGATAAAAAGAGATAAAAAAGAAACAAGGAAAAAAGAAAAACCTGGATGTTTTGGTTGTGTTAGGTCCGAATGGGATCAAGATGGATGTACTTGTCTTTTAACAGGTTCACTCGTGTCCAATCCTTCTATCGGTTGTTTTAATAGAGAGGTATGTCCAGATGTGCATTGAGTTAAGAAGATGTCCGTTTTGTGGTGGACGTGCCAGGATTTCACACAGAGAAATAAAATATCTAGGTCAAAATTCATGTTTTCGGACCTAATTATGCAGAGGAACTAAACTCACTTATCTTGCAAGCATCTGAAATGTGGAATAAACGAGCAATGTTCACTTAAAGGAGGAATTCCAAATGCTTTATCCCGCACAGTTATATAAAGAAGAACTAAAAAGAAAACTTGTTTCTGTATGGTATGATCCAAAATATCAATATTATTTTAGCGGTGACCGTCATGAGTTCACTGTCCCGGACAATACAGATTGGCGCCAAGATTTTGTTCATCTAGACAATAGTGGATCTATAGACGGTTTTTTCAGTTACAACTATAATGATACTAGTAAGAATATGAGAAACTTTGGTCTTATTTCTTTTACGGATGATGGAATTCCACTCATATACGATGCTATTAAACGAGTAAAGTATATGTTTAAAATGGGTGCTCAGAAACTAGAATTTTGGGCATTTGTAGATAATCCTATATACCCTACTTATAAGAATATGATAGAATCCTACGGTGGACATCAAACAGGATATATGAAACGGTCTGATTACTTTAATGGAAAATATCATGATGTAGTATTTTTTGAACTACTTGTAGAAGATATAGTAAAGAAACCGTTATATATTCATAAAAAAGATAATACAAAACCAAATAATTCTAACAATATTGTATATGTTCCTTTAGTAAAAGAAAAACATTTTTAAAAGTACTTGACTTTTTTTCTATAATATGTTATAATATGTTTAGTAAACGGGTGAGGAGGAAAGATTATGTTCTTAAAAGAAATGGCAAAAATAGGAACTATTGATACCCAAATAGGAAAAGAAGGAAATTACGAGATCTGGATTTATAATAGAGAAGGTGATGGAATCCCTCACTTTCACATTACAAATGATGAAGACGGTTTCTCTTGTTGTGTTAAGATTTTAGAGTGTGCCTATTTCAAACATTCGGGTAAAGAAGATGTTCTAAACACTAAACTTAAAAAATCATTAGTGAGTTTTTTAAGGAGACCACACCGTAAACTTAAAATGTATACGAATTGGGAATATTTATGTGCTTGCTGGGATGATAATAATTCCAATTATCTATTACCTGATGATATTGGAGAAAATATGCCAAATTATCTTAATTTATAAATTAAAAACATACTAAAAGGAGGTTCTTTATGATTTTTGCACAGATGAGAGATCTTTTGAACAAACATTTTGATGAGGTTATGAGACCTCAGCAGTATTTGTTCGAAGTTCAGATGGACAAGGAAAAAATGTGGAATGTGTACTTAAATTCCTACCCAGAAGGAACGAATAAGATCTTTCGTACAAGAACAGAGCATGATTGCTCGTGTTGTAGAGGATTCATTAAACAGATTGGAAATGTAGTTGCTATTATTGAAGGTAAAGTTGTTTCCATTTGGGATTTCGAATGTGACGATCCTGTATTCGGTCCTGTTATTAAAGCTATGTCAGAGTTTGTTCATAAGCATGATATTAGTGATGTATACCTTTCAACTTTTAGGAAGATCGGGTGTCATCATAATTTTGAATTAGTAGAAAGCGGAGATCCTATTAAATGGGATCATTTCTACACAGAACTTGACGAAAAGTTTGTTACTTCTGGTGATTCCAAAGGTCCAAGACTTAATGAACTTCGAACTGCTAAATCCACATTCAAAAGGGCTTTAGATGAAATTGATATGTCCGCTGTAGACACATTGTTGGAACTTATTGCAGATAACTCTATTTACAGAGGACAGGAATGGACAAATCCTCTTAAGATTTTCAAAGAACATAAGCTCAAGTATATGGGACTTACTTCTGAAAAAGAGAAAGATCTGTATGCTTGGGAACATTCTGTAAAACTTGGTAGATGTTCTATTACAGGAATTCGTAATACCTCTATTGGAACACTTCTTGTTGACATTTCAGAAGGTAAAGATCTGGAACAAGCCGTAAGAGCTTATGAAGCTATTACCGATCCTAATGTTTATAAACGTCCGAAACCTATTTTTACAGAAAAAATGAGACAGGAAGCTGAAAAGAAAATCACAGAACTTGGTTTTATGTCAGCACTTGCCAGAAGATTTGCTAGGATTGATGATATCACAGTTAATGATATTTTGTTTGTAGATAGGTCAGTATCCAAAAGACTTAAAGGTTCGACTAGTATCTTTGACGAACTTGCAAAAGATGTTAAAACAAAACCTAAAAAGTTCGACAGAGTAGAAACAATTCCTATTCAGAAGTTTATCACTGATGTACTTCCTACAATTCAAAGTATCGAAGCGTATGTAGAAAATTCCCATAAATCAAACTTTGTTTCACTTATTGCTCCTCAAGATCCGGATGCTAAATCTATGTTCAAATGGGGTAACAACTATACCTGGGCATATACTGGAAATGTTACAGACTCTTTTAAGCAGAAGGTAAAAGAATTCGGTGGTAACATTGAAGGTGTGTTAAGATTTTCAATCAAGTGGAATGAAGACGGTAAGGACAGTGTGGATCTGGATGCACATTGTATTACACCTAATGGAAGAGAGATCTATTACGGTAACAAGTTTGATACGACTACTAGAGGTGAACTGGACGTAGATATTATTGATCCATATCGTCAAGTCACAGGATCTGATAAAACTGCTGTAGAGAATATTACATGGGTTTCCAAGAAGTCTATGACACTTGGACAGTATAAGTTCTTCGTACATCAGTATAGTGGTTCTGTTAGAAACGGTTTCAGAGCTGAAATTGAGTTTGATGGGAACATCTACTCTTTCGATTATCCAAATTCAATGAGAACTCATGAAGCTGTAGAAGTAGCAACTGTTACATTACATAATGATGGAACATTTACTATCAATACGAAACTTGACAGTACTAGCACTTCCAAGAATATTTGGAATATTGATACTAACAACTTCGTTCCTGTTACTAGTATTATGTACTCTCCTAATTACTGGTCAACTGCTAATAAGAACATTGGACATCAACACATCTTCTTCATGTTAGATGGATGTGTGAACAATGAAAATCCTTCCGGTATTTTCAATGAGTTCCTTGTTAGCGAACTTGATGAAAATAAACGTGTTATGGCAGCGCTTGGCAATAAAATGAGAGTGGATGATACCGATGACCAGCTTTCCGGTCTTGGTTTTGCATTGGACAAGAAAGCAGAATTGGTTGTGAAGGTAACTGGAACAAGTGAACGAATTCTTAAAATTCAGTTCTAATTAAGTCAAGATGTAGTTAGAGGATTCCATATCCTCTAACTACTCTAAAATAAAATTAAAATGGAGGAATACTATCATGGAAGGAAACATTTATAAACTCGCCGCACAGTACAAGATTAGATTTGCTACGAAGAAGGGTAATCTGTGTGTTGAAGATCTGTTTGTTATGAGTCTTAAAGATTTGGACGAAATTTACAGATCTCTGAAAACAGAGGAAAAGAACCAGGATGTAGAATCCCTTATGGATACTCGTAATACTGCAAATCCTGTACTGGAGATTAAAATCGAGATCGTAAAGGATATTTACAAGACTCGTAAAGAAGAGGAAGAAGCTATTCGTAATGCTATCGAGATCTCCAAAAAGAAACAGAGAATTTGTGATATCCTGGCTTCCAAGAAGGATGCCGAACTTCAGAACAAGTCCATTGAGGAACTGGAAGCTATGTTGAAAGAGTAATATGTAATAAACTGTATAATCTATACAAAAAATGCTCACAATCTTTGTGGGCATTTTTTATTGAATTTTTCTGTAACTACTTGACATTTCCTCTAAAATATGTTATACTATATATAGTAAGAAATGTATATAGAATAACTGCTTGGAGGTACTGGATATGAAGACTTATGTAACAACTAAAGTTTTGTTTGAAGAACTTACTAAAAAAGTAAATAGAATTTTCAAGAAACTGGACTCCATCGGAGCTACAAAAGAGTTTTACCCGGTTCGAGAGTTTGTAAAGGAAGTTCCTGTTTACAACATTGATCAGCTTACGCAGACCAAATATAAGGTCGGTTCCATGAATGTGGAATGCGTGGAATATGTTCTTAACTTCACTCCTTACAGAATCTCCGGATATAAAGTGGGTTGTGTTGTAGAGCAGGCTGTTGAAGGAAATCTTGTTTACACAGTCGATGAAGAAATGGATTTCAGACAGTACACACATTCTACCATTAGATGTGACCACTGCAAGACTAATCACAAAAGAAACAAAGCAGTTGTTCTTATTCACGAAGAAACTGGTAAAGAGATTATGGTAGGTACTACTTGCCTCAAGGACTTCATTGGATACAATGTTGAAATGTTCTACAAATACTTTTACGAGATCCAGGAGTGGATCAATCAGGATCTTGAAATTCCTATGGACTATACCGGATACTATAAAGAGTGCCTGGATATAACCAACTACCTGGCAAATTGCATTAAACTTATTGAAACATACGGTTATAACAAGGAACTCAAATTCGAAGCATTCCGTAATTACAAAAAGAATAACATTGAAGGGACTTATGTAGAAAAGGCAAAGAAAGTTATTGAGTTCTTTAATAACTTTACAGATACTCGTGATCCTTTCGAACATGATACAATGATATTTGTTACTGGTAAGAAGCCTATTACAGGTGCAAATGGTTTTGTAGCATATGCTTACGAACTGTATAAGAAAATCATTACTAGAATCGAACAGGAAAAGAATAGACTTGAATCTGCAAAACTCAGCAACTTCGTAGGTACCAAAGGAACTAAAATCACTGTTACTGGAACTATTAAGCTGGTAGGTGGATACGAAACACAGTTTGGTTATACCAGAATCTACAAGTTCGTAGATAACGAAGGAAACATTTACATTTGGAAAACCTCTGGATACCTTGAGTTCTACGATGAAAAAGGACACCTTGTAGAAATTGATACAGTAACGAACGTCACAATTACTGGAACTATCAAAGACCACACAGAATATAAGGAAGAAAAACAAACAGTACTTACTAGATGCAAAGTTATAGCCTACAAAGTAGCATAATCAAATTGTAGGAAATAAATTATATATTATAAAATAAAACCGCTTTGACGGAACACTAATTAGTAGTGATCCAATACAAAGTGGTTTTCTTTTTATGAGAGGATGATTAGAATGGCAATAGATGCACAGACCACTAAAATTTATATATTAGATAGAATAACATATGATACACTTTCACAGATACCTGAAAGTGAAGGTGGTATCAAAACAAACGGTGTTTACTTTATCAGAGAAACTTCTTCCCAGACAGCAAAAATTGCATCTTTGTGTGTAGGTAAATCAAAACAATGTGACGTATTAGATATTAGTGATATACAAAATGTAGATTTTACAGACCCAGCACATAATTACAATATTCCAGTTGATTATAGAGTTAAAGATAAAATGCTCGTGTGTACACAGCTTGATAGTGAAGGTAATAAATATTTTCGTGCCATTATGTGGAACGGTCAGAAGTTCCTAGATTGTATAGGTAGTAATATAGAACCGGATAATATTACCATTCGTAGACACGATAGTAAGATATTTGGTGTGGGTGCGAGTATGACAGGTAAATCTGTCACTGTAGATGGAAGCACTTATACAGGAGCTCCTGGTGCCGAAATATACAATTATGTTTTCGATGAAGATAATAACTCTTCCGAATATAAACATAATAACGTAGCTGTTAATCTGTACGCTTCTGCTTTTGGTGTAGGTAATAAGAATTTTGGTATTGCCAGTACAGCATTTAATATAGGTGATCCAAATGACGTTCCGGACACAATAAAGGACAGCTTACCCCCTGTACCTACTGGATTTACCTATACAGGTATTGCCGATTATTCTTTAGGATGTAACAGTTACGGAGTCGGCAATAATGTTGCCGGAAAATTCAACACCGTAGGTGGTGTTTATAGTGATGTAAGTATCTACAAATATGCGTCTTTTGTTTGGGGTAATAATCTTCGTGCACAATATTCAAATCCTAATACAGTCACGATATTTGGTAAATATAATTACGATTATAACAGAACTATTTTTGCTGTAGGTAACGGTTCTGATGAAACACATAGAACTAATGCTTTTTCTCTTGATACTAGTGGAAACGGAAGATTTCAAGGTAATGTCATATGTCAACATGGAACATCTCTTGTATCTCTATTAGATTCAATTAGTATTCCTTCCGATAACTCTACATTATCTTTATCTAGATTACCTCAAAACAGTACAGAAACAACATTGGAAAATCATACAGTGGCAGCAATTAATGTATTGGATATTGGCTCGACTACATGGAGTGATCCAGTAACTTACGGCGATCCTACTACAATTATACAATCCATTACGCCCAGAGATTATAACGCTGTTATTATATTTAGAAAATCTTCAAATACAACTGCTGCAGAAGATCTAATGACAAACTTTACAGCAAATGATAGTACTCGAATATATTTAATGAATCCAGAAATAGATATTACAACAATGTCAGTTATTCATATATTGTTATTTAATGACGGTTTTCATATCTGTGCAGTAGTAGCTGGATACGAGGAACCAAGTTCGTGATAGGAGGAATTTATTATGACACCTAGAATCGAAATATTAAAAAAGTATTATTTGTCTATACCTACTAAACTACCACCTCAATTTTATTACTTTGTAACAGGTTCTTCTCCAAACACCTGTACAGTCTATCTATATTATGGTAGAAAAGCTAAATTGGATATGGACGATTCTATTGATGGCAATATTATTACAGAGATAGAAGCCACAACATTCAATTCTAATGAAAGATTAAAATCAATAACCATTCCGAATAGTGTAACCAGAATAGATTAACTTTTAACTTTACTTATTCATATTAAATTTAATATTATTATATTATACAAAAACAAGAGGTTATAATTGAAATAATTTTATTAGTTAAAATAAAATTATTTCTATAACCTCTTGACTTTTTCTTTATAATATGTTATACTATATATAGTAAAGTAAATGTTATTGAGGAGGTTAAGATTATGGCAAAGCGAATTGTTGATCCTAATACTAAATGGTTCGTTTACGAAAATCTTAATCCAAAAGGTAAACACACAGGTGATTGCACTATTAGAGCACTTGCTAATGCACTGGGTGATACCTATAAAAATACCTTGGAATCTATGGTAGTACTTTCACTTCAGACAGGGTACTCTATCAACGATCCGAAACTCCTAAAACATAAACTCAAGATGTTTACAGAACTTAAATCTCCAAGACATCCGGATAAAACTAAATATACAGGAAAACAGTTCTGTGAAGAGTTTAATACCGGTGTTTACATTTGTCATATGGGTTCACATCATCTGACGGTTGTTATTGACGGTAAGGTTCACGACATTTGGGACTGCACAGATAAATGTGTGGGAAAAGTGTGGAAGATCAAATAAAGGAGGACTTCTAAATGGATATTCTTGTAAAATTACAGAATACTAATCTAGTTAAGATTGAAACAGACTGGGATACAGACACATTCGGGAACTATACCTTGGAGGAAACTGTAAACACATCCGATGTCGAGTTTTACTTCCAGAATGGAGATAAATTTACCATATCTTTTAAGGATGTAGATCTAACATTGTTATTGAGTTTCTTTTACGGTAAAGATTTTAGTACAGTAACTTCTGGTCAGATGTGTATTCAGTTTTTGGAGCACCTTGGAAGTTATTATTTGAACTTCAACGGTAACAATGTGTTGAACTGTTATTATTATATAGAGGAGACTTGTGACACTGTTAGATATAGGTATGACCTTATAGATAAAAAGTTTGTTGACTATTTACCTTATGTTTGAAAGGAAATTATTATGATACCACTTAAAAATGAATTATTTGAAATGGCAACCGTTCACAGAGATTTTAAGAATAATGTGTCTGTTGCTGTTAATCCAGACTCTAACCGAATAGGTGATCCATACTTTAAATTTTATAATAACACAGATTACAGAAATGCAGACTCTGTTATACGTCTTATGTTTTTTGCTCCTAGATGGACATATCATCAAACAGACGGGAAAGAACTCTGGAAACTTAATTCTCATGAGAAGAAACTTCTTATGGAATGTTTAGCAAGTCCATCTAAAAAGTATAAAATAAACGATTGTACTGTGTGGGATTCAACTAAATTCGATTGGAATTATGAGTATTTAGGGATAGATATCGAGATAGACGAATATCTAAAAGGTTCTTATGATAAACTTTATTCGGATAATCCTTCCTATGTACCTTCCACATTGGATTCTCCAGATTATACTCTATTGACGTTTTAAAGGAGGTTTATATGTCTCAACTTATTGGAACAACTCAAAATGGAAACTATACTATTACAATGTTTTCAGATGGAACAAAAATTCGTTTTTGTAAAGAAGATACTTATGTACCCACAAAACCGGAGTCAATGGATTTGAAAATCACTAATAAATGTGATAGAAACTGTATGTGGTGTCACGAAGCATCTAGTAGCTCAGGTGAACATGGTGACATTATGAATCTTCCGTTTATTAAAACACTAAATCCATATACAGAGATTGCAATCGGTGGCGGTAATCCACTGGAACATCCTGATTTGGAACAGTTTCTTATTATGTGCAAAGAACATAATTTGATCTGTAATATGACGGTAAATCAGTATCATTTTGAAAGATACTTCGATAGTATTAAAGAACTTGTTGATAACAAACTTATTTATGGTCTGGGTATTTCACTTATGGAACCTACACCGGAGTTTATTGAACTTGTAAAGGAAATTCCTAATGCTGTTATTCATGTTATTGCCGGTATTGTATCTAGACCACAGCTTCGAAGAATGTACAATCAGAATATTAAACTGTTGATCTTGGGTTATAAACATTTCAGAAAAGGAAATACATTTTACAAAAGTTCTGTAGATAGAGGGGCTCTTATTGATACAAGAATTAATAAGATCGCTTCGATGCTTCCAGAAATTATTGAGAAATTCAAAGTAGTAAGTTTTGATAATCTTGCCATCAAACAGTTAGACGTTAAATCTATTGTACCTGAAGAAGATTGGGATCATTTCTATATGGGTGACGATGGTAACTTCACAATGTATGTGGATGCCGTAAAACGTGAATATGCAGTGAGTTCTACATCCGATAAAAGATATCCATTCACAAGCGAGTGTATTGAAACTATGTTCAGTAAAGTAAGAACGGAGGTAGGTAAGTAATGAGAGATTTGAAAGTTTATTTGTTTATCAAGAAAAACGGTACTTCCGATTATTGTAAGGCATTATTCAGTGCTATGAAGTCCGAGTTATCCGGGTATGATACTTCTTGGGCTAAAGATGAAGATGGATCATGGAAAGAGTACAAAAATGGTATTTTAAGACTTGATAGCAAAAGATATAACGAACTTATCTGGATGAATGAAAATAATATTACTATCCTCGATGAACCCTGGAATAAACTTCGTTTTTATATAGCTTCTTTACTTCACAGTAAAGGTGCCTATACACAAGAAGACGCTAATGTTGAATTAGACAATCTTGTACAAGAAATAAGAGAACTATTTCCAGAATTTAATAGATTTGATTTTCCAAAGGTAACAGAACTTAATTATAGACAGTATTATTATAATATTGAAGATCCAGATGAACCACCTCTTATTAATTATGGGAAGATCTGTTCTTATTCATTTATTAAACATATTGAAAAGTATGTGCCTTCTATTTTAGACATTATCTTCAAAAAAGATTATATTCTTATTTTGGATGATATGGAAGAAGGTTATATTGATAGAATGTTAGCCGATAATATGTTTAATAAGGACGAGTATAAAATTATTTTGTTTAATGATTATAAAGAATCTGCGACTGTTATCAATGAATAAAGGAGGATATTATGATTTCTATCAGACGTGGTGTATTTGAAACCAATAGTTCTTCTAGTCACTCTATTGCAATAAATAGTAATAGTGATAAGATTGCTGTAGACAGAGACTATATTCTTGAAAATTTTATCAATGGTAAAGGTATGTGGAAGATGGATAATCCTTCATTCGGAAGAGCTCCTTTTCGATACCTGTCAAAGTTTTACGAGAAGGTTTGTTACGTTTACGAGATGGCGAGGTATAAAGATACTCTGATGGAAGAACTGGAAAATATTGTAGAAAAGTACATCCCGGAGTTTAAGGGTTTCACAGATGTTTATGATAGTGGATATAGTGAAGGTGATGTAAACCTTACTTGTTTTTTAGCTGATCACAATATCTCACTGGAAGATTTCTTGGTTAATGAGAAATATATTATTATTTGTGACGGTGATGAATACAATATCTTCATGGATATGGTTCATCTTGGAATTGTAAATAAGAATACAGTTGACACACCCTATAATAATGATGAAAATGAAGAATTCGAGGAGGAAGATTAACTATGAAAATTTCAATCAGAAGAGGAGTTTTTGAAACAAACAGTTCTTCATGTCATTCTGTTACTATTAAAGGTAAGGAAGAATGGAGAGGAATGAAAAACCTACCTAAAAATGAAAACAATGAGGTAGAGGTGGAACTTGGTTGGTATAGTTGGGGTCCAGATGAACTAACTACACCTTCTGAAAAATTAAGTTATCTTGTAACAATGATCGCGGAAGATCATAATTATGACGAGGAAGACTTTGATCTTGAGAAAAGTTATAAGGAACTTCCTGAAATTAAACAACTCGAATCTGAACTTAAAGAATATGGTTATTCTGGAATTGTAATTACAGATTTTGGTGATTACTGTATTGATCATCAGTCGCTGTATACGAATACAAATGATGCATTTAGTTATCAAAATTTCTTGAATGACTGGCATGTTACTTCTGTAGCAGAATTCTTGTTTAACCCTGGGATTCATGTTATTATTGATAACGATAACCATTAAGAGGTGACTAACATGGATAACACCTGTGTATGTTGTGGTAAAGTTATTCCGGAAGGAACTATGATATGTAAGAGCTGTTCTAACGAGACAAAAGAAACAACTAATATTTCTATTCTTGATCTTATTAAAGAGTCCAAGAAAACAATTCAGGAACTAGTTGATAATAACTGGTATGGTGAGGAAACATATAGACTTCTGTCTGTACTAGATACATTAGTTCTAACAGAAAAATTTGTGAAAGGAAGAATAAACGATGCCAATAAGCATTAATCCGGATACTAATCTTGTAGAAGAGATAAAGGTAGCTTTGGAAATGAACAACGGTTACTGTCCATGTCGTATTGAAAAAACTCCGGATACTAAATGTATGTGCAAAGATTTCCGTGATAAAGTTAAAGATGAAAACTTTGAAGGAAAATGTCATTGTGGACTGTATGTTAAAACAAATTAAATATGTAATACTATACAAAAACTTCACAATTTATTTGTGAAGTTTTTGTTTTAATTATTTCTGTAAACACTTGACTTTTTCTTTGAAATGTGTTATACTATGTATAGTAGTAAAGAACTATTTGAAGGAGGTTTGCGTTATGGAGAACACTATTAAAGTTCATGTAAATGGAAACCTTATTACAGATACGGTTGCTCCTGGAATGGCAGGTTATTTCAAGAATATCCATTTCAGAAATATGAATGTTTTTCGTAAAGCAAAGGTTATGGCTGAACGTGTTGTTAAGACATTTGATACAGCATTTTGTAGTCGTGATGTAAACGGTGTCAAAGACTCAGAAGGTATGTTAGACGCATTTATTAGATTTATCAGTGAAGAAGACCCAGTTCATTTTTACGGATATATCGAGAAGGATTATCTTGGACAAGATGTCGAAGATTTCTAAAAGGAGGAACTATTATGTTTGACAAGAAAATGATAAGAGAGTATGTGAAATCTTTTAACGAGCTTCACAACGATAAACCCTATATGTTAGTTATCAATAGTTTCTGTGAGAAGTATGAAAGAGTTCATCTGAAATATGTTCCTCGGGATAAGTCTAGTAAACGGTTTGAATTTAGTAGCTCCGAAGATGCAGAAATGGCTTTTGAAACATTTAAGCACTATTTCAAAAAGCTAGGTTTCAGTTGTTGGCAAATGATAAACGAAGATTGGCGTGTTTCTTTTGGAACAGAAGAAGGACGTCGTCGCAGTGCTGATGAATATGTTACAAGATGTCGTGAACATAGGGAGAAACAAATCGCTCGTAAAAAAGAAAAAAAGAGAAATACGACAGAAGGAAAAATTATATGTTGAAGAAAATTCCTAAAAAGTATAGAGATAAATGTATAAGTTGTTTTGATACAGTAACAGAAGCAGAAGATTTAGCAGAAGAACTTTCTACAGAGGTAGCAAAATATAATATCATTATTGATAAAGAACTAGGACTGGCTTTGGTAGCTCAACCAAAATGTTTTCAATCTGAGTTTATTGATGCAGACGGTATTCCTATTCTTACAGGAGATATTATTTATAACACCTCAAATTTTCCTATAACTGTAGGTAACAAGACTGTAAAGAATGATAATTGTTATATTCTTCTATATAATCGTAAAGAAGGATACGAGTATAAACTAACAGAACCAGATGTTTGTTATTGTTTTCGACACCATATGTGGTCGAGGAAAGAAAAGCGATGGAAAACCTGGAAAGAAAATAAACACATAATTCCATATATCTTAACTGTTTTATTTATTGGTATACTACTTCCTGAATTACTGAATCGTACAATCAAATATAATACTGTAGGTCAGAAAACTTTAACTATCACGGATGCTTATACCGATCGTACTGAATGGTTTAATAAAAGCATTATTTATCTGGATGGTAATAAATATAAAATAACTAACAGTTATCCTTCTAATGGAGTAGACTGGTTTTGTTCACATAAAGGTGAGACTATTGAGGTAGAGGTTTTAGAAAATGTTATAGGTTGGACAAAATTATTATTTAATCATGGAACATATTTAACACCCGTAAATTAACAAATATTCTTTAATTAATTGTGAGGTGCACGACTATGAAAATTGTTAAAGAAGGTAAATTACCCGTGAAGATTTATTTTACCTGTATAAACTGTGGTTGTGAATTCATATGTGATTCTTACGAACCTTGTGTTACAATAGTACCTGCTATGCCAGAAACATGGCAATGTGTATGTCCCACAAAAGGTTGTGGTACTAATGTATGGGGTACAGTAAAGACAAAAGAAACTGACACAAATAAGTACGACCCTTCCGAAGAATCTGTTACAGAATGTCTGAAAGCAAGGGTTCGAGATTGTGGTCCACATGACGGTCACGAGTACGAATGTCCATATTGTGGTAAAGAAACTAATGGGTATGTTTTGTGGTCCTTAAAGAAATCTAAACAATTCAAAAACGCATTGGTTTGTGATAGATGCCACAAACCGTTTAGAACAGGAGGATACTGATAATGATCATGTTTTGTTTAGGGATATTTTTAGGGAGCATTTTAACTTTTATAGGTCAACTAATAATAGATCATTTAAATAAAAAACCACATAAAGAACTAGATCTTACAGCTATAGATGTATTGGCACCAGCTAGTTCTTTAGATAACAGCTGTCAAGAATTAGCACGAAAAGAATTCTGGGAATATGTAAACAAACATATGTCTGAAAATAATATCATTGGACAAATCGAATTAAGTTCTTCCAGATATAAAGTGATTCCATATGATGTATTGATAGGTACATTAGAGTCATATGGATATATCGCTAAAAATTCATTAAATGAGCGATTCACACGTCGGGACTATGACAACGGATTTTATATGACTATCCGTATAGCTAAATAATTATTAGGAGGATAAGTATTATGCTTTTAAAAGTTCCTGTATTAGAATTAGAAACACCTACAAGACAACACCATGTTTATACAAAAGAAACAGCTGAACTAATGGTTAAACAATTCAAAGAACTAGAAACGAGTATGTTTGTATTCTATGAACCTAATCTAGACGATGTTACTTTACAGGATATGACCCATGCTTCAGCTGTTATTAAAGATATGTATATCGAAAATAAAAATGTATATGCCGATATAGAATTTCTGGATACAGAATGTGGTCGAATTATTAGTGAGCTGCTCAAACTAGGAACAAACCTACATTTTTATACAATGGGCACAGGTTATTTGGAAAGCAATGGAACTGTGGGTAGTGACTTCAGACTAACTGGTTTCGGTGTTGAACCTTACCCTGAAACAAAGTCAAGGGCACAACTTGTTCAAGCTAAATTAGACGAATTAGGAATTCATGTAGACTATAGAGATTATAATTTCTTGAACACAACACCTGAATTGAATAATTTAATTCTTCTTGGATTAGGTGGATCATATGCTTACGGTACAAATGTAGAAACTTCTGATGTAGATATTAGAGGAATTGCACTACATAGTCCAGAAGATATTCTGTTAGGTAAAGGGTTTGAACAAGTTATTAACGAACCTACAGATACCACAATTTATTCTCTTAAAAAGATTGTTAGTTTGTTGACGAATTGTAACCCTAACACTATTGAAATGTTAGGTCTTAAATCGGAACATTATTTGTACTTGTCCGATATAGGAAAAGAATTACTATCAAACAAGGATATGTTCCTTTCCAATAGATGTATTAGTTCGTTTATGGGATATGCTAATTCACAGATGTATAGATTACAGCAGAAAGCTCTGGTAGCTCTTACAGAAGAACAATTAAATGCCCATATTGTAAAAACAATTCAAGGTATGAGACATATGCTTGAACAGCAACACAATATGAACGGTATTGATGTAAGACTTGAAAATGGAGAAATTGTTTTTGATTTTAACATTAAGAGTTATCCAGCAGAAAGTCTTGCAGGAGTTCTAGGTTCCATTAATACAACACTTCGTGATTATAGGAAGAATAGTCAACGAAATGAAAAAGCAATGGCTCACGGTAAAATTGCTAAACATTCCATGCACTTGTTAAGACTCTATATGATGTGTGAAGATATGTTACTTCGTGGTGAGATTAATACATATAGAGAAAAAGAACACGATTTACTCATGAATATTCGTAACGGTAAATATCTTGGAAGTGATGGGAGACCTAATAAGGAGTTCTTTGACCTAGTACATGATTATGAATCTAGACTTGACTACGCTAAAGAACACTCAGTACTTCCGGATAAACCTGATATGAAACGAATTGAACAGTTTATGATGGATGTAAACACAAAACAAATTATGAAAAGGATTCTATAAATGAAAACCTACATTGTCTTTTATATGGTGATGGATGAGATCATCATTTGTGATAGTTTTAATACATTTGAGGAAGCACACAGATATCAAAAAACCTTAAATTTCAAAACCTATATTACACAGGTTAAGAATCTAAAATGGAATATGTTTAGTGTTGGAGGTCGATACAATGTCTAATCCTACGAAGTGTTCGGAAACAACTGATATTACACAAGATATTGTTAATCCTGTTATACATAGATTTACCAGCTCCATTTTAACGAACAGTATAAAGAATCAATTTATTGAAATTATAAAATCTAGAATATTATATACGGTCAATGTCACATCCATAGTTAGCTTTCTTGAATGGGATACATTAGTTACTTACTTTAAACATCTACCTATTAATGCTAATATTGTTGGAGGTGTTAGAAAATCAGTTTATAGAACAATAGAGGATTATGTCAATCACCCCATAACAGATATATACATTTTTCAAAATGTACCTATTATAATAAACATAGATATTGGGAATGCTATTAAGAACACCCAAGTTATCACATTAAGTACAATAAACAATCAAAGGTGTGTCCAGTTGCTGAAAAACTTTATATCTTATCTAGCTAAACAGGATAAAAAGAAACGGAATAGTCAGAAAAGCACGTCGTTTTACGTTTTGTCTGGGTGTGAGTATTTCAAGAAATTTTTTACAAAACCTTCCAGAACCTTTCAGGATGTATTTCTTTCAAATACAACAAAGGAAAATATAATAAGATCGACAAAATCTTTTCTATCGAATAAGAATTGGTATATCAAACATAATATACCGTATCATTATGGTTTTATATTTTATGGACCTCCAGGTTCTGGAAAAACCTCCTTGATTTATGCTATTTCGAATCATTTTAATATAGTTCCGTATTTTGTTCCTGCTAGTGCTGTATCTAACTTCATCGACTATAAATTTAATGATTCTGATTTTCACAAAGAATTGAAATTAATTGTTATCGAAGACATAGATACTTGTCCTCTTGTGAACAGAAACAAAGTTTGTGATATACCCGAACAATATACAAAACATACAACATCAGATTTTTTAAATTTTCTAGACGGTGTAACGGCTCTAGATAATGTAATATGGATATTCACAACTAATCATATCGATAGAATCGATCCAGCTATTATTAGGACAGGTAGAATCGATAAGAAAGTTGAAATCGGATATGTTTGTGATGAAGCTTTTGATAATTTTCTTGTACATCATTTCAATAAGCATCTACCCAATAGCAAACACGTCTCATCAAATATAACATTCACAGATGTTCAGTTATCTGTTATGGAAGGTAAATCTTTCGAGGATATATTAGAGTTATATACAAATAAAAAATGAGGTGATTTGTACATGATTGGATATAAACTTGCAGCTTATTATGATGGTACTTATTTTCAACCTTGCATTGTTACTTTATATATTCCAGATGATGCCACTGTGATTCATCCATATACACCTAATTCCTGGATGATGAAAGAACAATCTAGAGTTAAGAGTAAGAAACATCGTTGTAATAAAGCTAGGGTAATGACCATCGAAGATTTACAATCTGGAGACTTTGTTCCGGAAGCCTATTCACTTTTTGTTATTCAAACTATCATAAGTAAATATAGTAAACAGATTAAATTTCGTCCACATCTAACTATCGAACACTATGTAGAAAACTATCCAGGAGGTGTTTATAAACCCTCGGAAAAATCTATTTGTTTAGAAGAAATAAACAAATCCGAATTCTGTGAATGCGGAGAAGGTATACATTTCTTTCTAACTAAACAGGATGCTAAAGATTATTGTAAGTCTACAGATTGGGCAGTTTCGATTATGAAACAACTTAATTTTTATATTTGCCAGGAGGAAACATATGATAGGTTATAAAATAGCAGCCTATATGGACAATAATATCTGGAAACCATGTCTAATAAAATTAGAAATTCCTGAAGATGCCAAAATAGTGACTCCTGTTACATATAACAATAATCCATTATCAATACCTACGTATAGCAATAAACTACGCTGTAATAAATGTAGAGTTTGCTCTATTACCGATTTAGAAATCGGTAAGTCTGTTAATTTTGGATTTTCTTTATACATACTAGGTTTAATTATTAATGATCCCGCACATTATCAAATAAGAAAATCCATAACTCCTATACAAATGTGGTTAGATAAATATGCATTTCATTATACAGCATCATCATTCGATTATATTTATCCAGATTCTTTAGATGAGAACATAAAAGAAGAATGTGCCAATGGTATACATTTCTTTTATCAGGAAGTCGAAGCAAGACACTTTTATAACGATCCTGATATATATTATGAGGATAGTTGGGCACGATCTATAATCCGGAGATCAAACGAGTTACTACGAAAGGGGTTTAATTATGATAGGTTACAAAATAACGATAGGTTATGACCAGGATAGATGGAAATTATACCTGGTAGAGTTGGAGATTCCAAAAGGTACAGAAATAGTCATCCCTTATCAGAAAAATGAACGTGATTATCAAAAATGTAGATGTCAAAAAGCTATTGTGAAGGAAACATATTGTTTAGACTTTCATAGATTTATAGAAAATAACAAAATTGTAATAGAAACCGTTTTACTAACAACTAGAAAACATCTTCATTCTACTTATTCTGTATATGAGATATGTAAATCATTACAAGCCGGATTTGACCACGAGGAATATATTGATGTTGTAACTAACTATAACTATACAATATATACAAGAAATAAAGAGATCGCTTCAGATATGTTCGATACAAATCCAAAAGCAACCTGTTCTAATGGAATTCATTTCTTTCGTCTTAAAGAAGATTGTCTAAATTGGTTAAATCAAAATCTAAGTAGTGTCGAACCTTGGAAAAATTCGCTTCCTATGCAAGTGTTGGCATACGCCAATTTCTTGGTATATTTAAGGAACGAACTTCTTACAGAACTACATAAAGCTGAATTAAAACAGAAAATGAATTGGAAATAATTATTTAGGAGATTCTTTGTTATGATAGGATATAAAGTAGCCGCATATAAAGATGATAATGTTTGGAAACCTTGTTTACTAACATTAGAAATCCCGGAAGATGCTAAAATAGTAACTCCTATTATATCCGATAGCGATCCATTGTCTATACCTAAATATGGTAATAAACTTCGTTGTGATAAATGTCGAGTTTGTTCTATTGTAGATTTAGAAACAGGTAAGACTGTTGATCATGGATATTCAATTCATGCAATAAGTTTAATTATTCCTGATATGATTTACCATCATATAATAAAATATCTAACATCTGTACAGATGCGGTTATCATCAAAACGCCCATTTACTTACACAGTATCTGATGAATATAATATCCGTCCAGATTCATTAGATGAAGATATTACAAAGGAATGTGCCCAAGGCATTCATTTTTTCGTCACAGAAGAAGATGCCAAAAACTTTTATAATGAAGAAAGTCCTTCTGGAAATGGAAGCTGGGCTTCCCAGGTAATATATAAGGCGAATATATATAATATACATATTGATGATATGAATTGAAAATAATTATTTCGGAGGTCATTTGTTATGATAGGATATAAAGTTGGAATATCGTATAGAGAACGAACTGATTCAAAACATATGTGGTATCCTTGCATAATGGAAGTAGAACCTACAGAAGATGCCGTGATTATAGTTCCAAATAATCCTCTATATCCTACACAACAAAGAACTAATAAATTAAAGGTAAACATTATCGCTGTATCAAAATATTATGTATTTAAGTTTCCATGGGGTTTACTGACTGATAAAAACTATATAGACAAATATAATCATGAAACATTGGCAGTAACTGAAGCATATTCTATGTTTGAATGTTACCGGCATCTTGTTGGTTTACCTCATGGTAAACATATAAAGAAAATTCTTAAACCCTTATATAAAACAGACCAAATCGCAGAAACACCATTAGGTTCTATAACATTAGATGAATCTATTGCTTGTGGAATGGGGTTACATTATTTCACATCGCTTCAACAAGCTATGTTTTATACTCAAAGCATGGATATATTGAAAATCTTAACGCACCTTAATGAACATGAACTTAAAGAATGAGAAATAAACAATTATCTGTTATATACAATAAAATAAACAATAAAAGAACTACATTATCATATGTAGTTCTTTTTTATTATAAAGGAGTTGATATACATGATATTAGTAAATGAAAATATTATTACAGATTTAAGAAGAAACAACATTAGAATAAATAAGGATATGTTTGATGCAATGAACGAATATATCAACATACAGAATTCATATGCTGAACCTATTAATATAGATAGATGGCAACAGATAAAGGATAAAAGTATTCTGCTCACTCGTGATGGAGAGATCATTGCTGTATACGGTCAGGGAAGATTTATGTATAATCCAAATAAGTTAAAGATTAGTCAAGCACCTGAATTTGATATTTTTGAGGTAACTGAAGGTGGCGCTAATGTTCAAAAACGTAGACAGGAAAGAAGAGATGCTTTATCCGGGTTAGTTAAACCCTCTGAGACTGGATATTCTAATGTTCCTACATCTACTATATATGTATGGGATAAAGATTGGAACCCAGAGGTAAACAAAAGATACTATACTAAACTACTACAAAGAAATCATTTAGTTAAATATGCAACACAACTAAACGATGCCTATGATGTAGTAAAAGAACTTATAGATCAAAGAAAAGAAAGACTAACTGGAAAAAGAACGGAATATGATCGGATTATTACTGATATATCAAGACAAATTGGTAAAATAGAAGACGAAATGATTGCTGCTGAACGTGACTTTGAGTTTAACCCAGATAAACTTAAAAAAGAAATAAGTAAATTACCCGGTTTAGTTAATAAAGCTAAAGAATTCATTAAAACCGAGAACGATGAATATAAAGTCTGGGGTAAACGTAAGAAGATTCCTTACGATGTGATTGAAAAGTAATTGTTAAATAAAAAACTTTTCTAAAACTACTTGACAAATCTATATAAATATGTTATACTATATATGTAAAATATCATATTTGGAGGTTTGTAAGTATGAATAAAACAGGAAGAAAACTCTTAAAAGAGATTAGAAAGATCAAAAATTACTACAAACACCATTCTTCTTGGGGATTCGGTGTTGACAATGAATTTTTAAATGCACTTGAATATGTTGTCATTCTAAAGAACAGAAGTATGTTTTATGTCCAGCCCGGTTCTTATAAAATTCCAGATTTTAGATTCAGCGATGTACTATATGTTAGAAAGACTAACTACAATAACTATAACTATGAGTTCGTTGATAATCTTCGTGGTGGATATAATATAACAATAACTGAAGCTAGAAATATCATCTCTAAAATGATGAAAAAATATAAAACCACAGCAATTATTAAAACAACCTTCGATGATAATTGGGAGTGATTAAATTGATACAACTATACGAGGATTCTTTATTTTCCAGTTTAACCGGAAAACAGTTTGTGAAGTTTTTACTTGAATATTTAGAGAAAACGGATATTATTGGACATTCAAAACAATATATCATCAATAGAGACGGTAAATTTATAAAATCAAAAGAACAAGAATATGTCACATCAGAACCAATACAAGAAATAAAGAATGACATTATGGAATTTATCTCGCAATGGATAAGTGAAATACAATCTTTACCCGATGTTAGATCTGTACGTTTTACAGTATCTCCTTATTTTGGGTTTTCCAATTATATTCATATCAAGTTAAATAAACCTAATAACTCTGATTTATTAATCTACTATAATGAACATAAAGGACAGTATCAGAATTGTCATTTTAAGTTTACAGATCACGTTCAAAGAAAAACACCATATAGGGATGAGATAGGACAAGTAATACGAGATCAGGTAGATTACAGTAACAAATCTTTTGAAGAAGCATCTTACGAAATGAAGAATAAAATCTGTGAATATATACAAAAATTACATGAAAAAGAACAAAATTATTTATTATCTTTAAATAATAATTCTTCTAAAAACTCTTGACAAATCAATATAAATATGTTATACTATATATGTAAGATGAATGTGGATTTTTAAGGGGGTAACTTAAATGATTAAAATTACAGATATTCAAAAACAGGTGATAGATACAGATAATAGAAAACTTAAAAAGATATTTAAGAAAGTTTTCGATAACAAATTAGCCGAAGATGACAGACTTGGAAGAACAGTTTGGCACGATTCGGACTTCGAAGATATTCAGGAAGCATTAAGAGAAAATGGTATCGATGTCACATGGAAAGCACTTTATAAATTTTTAGATCCTAATTTCGATAAAAAGGAATGGAATTTATAAAGGAGTAACTAACAATGATTAAACTAATACAAGATAATTTTGAAAGTTTATACGAACATGCCAATCTACGAAAAAATACAACAGGTCAACCCTTTGATTTTTGGGTGGATGAGATAGGAAAAGACAGAAAAGTATCCCATAATGAACCACGTTTCAAAGTGACTGCAAATAATGTAGAATTAGATATAATATTACATTCCGATGATTCTATCACTATAAATAATAATGATCGTGATATTCGTAAATTTAAATATAGTAAGGAAGCTATTAAATTTGTTAGTAATTTCAAAAAACCTTTACGGATGCACTGGAATCACGAAATTGATACAGGTGACCTAGCAACTATTATGAGAACCGTTTACAAGAATGATACAGATATACTGGATGCTATAAGTAAGGTCATTACAGGTGAAATTTGAGTTTGTCACAGGAGGAAATTATGATTAAAAAGTACATGACTCAACTTTATAAAGAAATTATGTGGTATAAGAAAAAGATTGATACTGGAAAAATTAGATATTTTTGTGACAAAAATGAAGGAAACGCAGATGAGTATATCGTATATCTGAAAGATGGGTCCTATTTTTATATCGCTATTGGGTCTAAATACATTCCTAATATTCCAAAAAAGAAGATAGCGTATATTTATAAAAGAATTTGTAGACAGTTTGAAAAAGGTTCCGAACATATTTCCTATTTTGTAGATTCTGATAAGGGTTTCTTTTCTTATAAAGGTACTATTTGGTGTGATACTGATTACATCGTAACAAAAGAAGAAAAATATCGTATTGAACATACTAAAGAAATCGATACAGGTTATTGGGATTGAATATAGAAAGGTTGATTTATTATGATACATATAATTAATGAAGATATGTTATTTGAAAAATTATCCGGTAAAGATTTTGTTATGTCACTTTGTGAATTTTTAGAGAAGAATACAGAAATCAAGTATTCTGATGACTATATTCCAAACTTTAATCCAAATAAGAAATCGGATTATGCCGGTATTTATCCGATAAAGGATATTAAAGACGATCTGTTCGGATTTGTTAATGAATGGATCCAAGAAGTGAAGGATGAATGTGGTGTTTTTGGAAATCCCAAGGTAAGACCTTCTAGATCTTACGGTTTTTCTACTTATATCGACTTAAATTTCAAACGCCCAGCAGATAGAAGACTATATAACTTTTATGATGATAATGAAGATCTTTATAACGATGTTACATTTCGATTCTCCGAACATGAGTCTAAAAATGATGATTCCGATATCGCAGATTGGGTGAATCTTACCGGAAAAACATTTAATCAAGCAGCTGAAGAAATGAAGTATAAGATTCAGAATTATGTAACAGATCTTCGTTCCAAAGAAAAACAGTATTTAAAGAAACTAGATAAAGCTAATAAGAAAAGACGGTGATAGTTTATGATTATATTAGAAAATATAACTGTTTCCGAAGATTCGTTGGATAAGATTTGTCAAAAAATAAAAGAACATTTCGATAATAAAGAATACAAATTTGACGAAACAGTAGATACTATAAACTTCTGGTGTGATTCTGACCAGGATAAGACTGTATACTTACAAGACGGTGAATCTTATGCTACTATTGATTTACAATCCTTTAATGAAGGAACTATGGAAGAGATAGTAGACATTGTTAAATACCAGTTGGAAAACACCTAATTTACAAAAACCAATGTCCAAAAGACATTGGTTTTTTATTTTATTTTTCGAAAAGTACTTGACTTTTTCGTTACTTTGTGTTATACTATATTTGTAGAATATCAAAATCTACAAAGGAGGATACTATGGTACGAATAACAGATAATATCATTCTATTTATGTTTGGAGGTAACTGTACCTTCACTATTCAAAATCAGAAGTCTTGTGGATACTACAAATTATTTAGAAAACATACTAACGATGGAAGTAAGGTCTGGCAACTTTATCTCAAACAGTCTAATAAGAATATCTACTGTGGGTACTTTAAAATTGCGAATAACAAGTTGACCTATAAACATAATACTAAATACGGTATTACTGAATCGGATCCTAGAATTCAGCTTATTCTAGATGTGATACATAATCGTAATAATCTTCCCGAGACTGTTTCTATTTTTCATGTAGGACGATGTGCTCATTGTGGAAGAATGTTAATTGACCCACAATCTATGAAACTAGGTTTTGGACCTAAATGTTGGCAGAAGGTAAAAGGATTTACTAAAAAGGAGGACACTAATAATGACATCGTCGAAGAAGATATCTAACCTTGTAAATTTTCTTAATGTATGTAGACAGGAATATTATAACAATAATAATTCACCCATTTCCGATGAAGAATACGATAAATACTTTGATGAATTGAAACAGCTCGAAGAACAAACAGGTATTATTCTATCTAACTCCCCTACTCAGCAAGTAGGTTATACAGTTATGAGTTCTTTATCAGAAGTAGAACATAAAGAACCTCTGTTATCATTGGATAAAACAAAAACCTATGAAGGTGTTATTACATTCTGTAAGAGTAATCCTGTTCTGTTTATGCACAAACTCGACGGTCTAACTGTTCAAATAACTTATGAAGATGGTAAACTTGTAAGGGCTGAAACTCGTGGAGATGGATTTAAGGGTGAGGATATTACACATAATATTAAAACAGTAGGTAATGTTCCTACCACAATTAAACATAACGGAACTATTAGAGTGACAGGTGAGGTCATCGTTCGTAAGGATAATTTTGATAGGATAAATTCTAAATTAACGGATGACGAAAAATACAAAAGTCCTAGAAACTTTGCTAGCGGATCGTTAAGACAGTTAGATAGTTCTATTTGTGCTAAAAGATGTCTGGAATTCATTGTATGGAATGCAAACGATTTAACAGAAGACAATACAATGCTTTCCGGTCTTCTTAATGCTGTAAACGAAGGATTCACTATTGTTCATACTGTAGAAAGAGACATAGCTCCAGAAACAACTCAACTAGAGAATCTTTTTACTAATATGAGAACTAATGCTATAAATGATAACATTCCTATTGACGGTATTGTTATTATGTTTAACAGTATTAGTTATGGAAAATCATTAGGTAGAACATCTCATCACTTTAGAAACGGACTTGCGTTTAAGTTCTATGATGAAGGGTATAATACTACAATTCGTAATATAGAATACACTATTGGAAAGACAGGTGTTCTTACACCTACAGCAGTATTTGACCCGGTAGATATGGATGGAGTAACTGTTACAAGAGCAAGTGTGCACAACTTGTCAATTCTAGAACAGTTAAACATTGATATTGGTGATGAAGTAGAAGTGTATAGAGCAAATGATGTTATTCCACAAATAAGAAAAAATAATACAAAACACAAAAACGAATTAGCTTATTACAATACTGTTCCTGATAAATGTCCATACTGTGGTACACTAACAGGCATTTCTAAATCGGAAGATTCTGGGGTAAAGACTTTAGTATGTACGAATCCGGAATGCACAGGTGTACTTCTTAAAAGGTTCTCCAGTTTTGTTTCTAGAAATGCTATGGATATTGAAGGACTATCCGATAAAACACTAGAAAAATTCATCGTATTAGGTTACCTAAGAAAGTATTCAGATATTTATGAAGAACTACCTAAACACTGGACAGAAATTAGTAAGTTAGAAGGTTTCGGTGAAAAGTCTGTAACGATACTCCAAAATAGTATTGAAAAGTCTAAATCTACCACATTTGATAAATTTATTATGTCTCTTAATATTGATGGAATCGGATCTCAAAATGCTAAAGAACTAGCAAAACAGTTCGACAACGATATTCAAAAGTTCAGAGATGTATTTAATATAAACAATGTTTATGCCGAAAATACACTATCCAGAATTAGAGGTTTTGGTGGTGTATTGGTAGATTCTATTGTGAGTTGGTTTGTTAATAAAGATAATTTAAATGAGTTTGATCGACTCTATAACATCTTAAACTTCAACACCGTTACACAAAATACAGGTACACTTTTACAAAATAAGAAATTCGTTATTACTGGTTCCTTGACACATTTTCCAAACAGAGATTCACTAGTTCAAAGTATTACATCTAATGGAGGTACTGTTCAATCTGGTGTAAATAAAGAAACAACTTATTTGATCAATAATGATATCAATAGTACCTCAAGTAAAAACAAGAAAGCTAAAGACCTTAATATTCCTATTATTACAGAAGAACAGTTTCTTACTATGTTAGAGGGTGATGTACCTGTTCAAGAAGTTAAACCTAAAAAGAAAAGTCTGTTTTGAGGTGTGTTATGAAAAACAAGACTAAACAAAAACCGTTATTTGGAACATCTGAGCCCGAAGTAACACCAAAGAAACGAGGAAGACCTAAAAAAGTAGTAACAGAAACAACTATTGTAACCAAAAAAGATGTAAAACCTGAAACAAAGCGGGATACTCCTGTAAGACAGTATAATAAAAAATGGAAACCTCTTGGAAAAACAGTTGAAGAAAGACCGGCACCATTAAAGCCATCTGAAATTAAATTTGTATTATCAGATAAAACAGAACAATTTATGTATGTTATCATAGGTATGGATGGTGGTTGGGTAGTTTCGGATGCTTACAAACTACACAGATTAAGAGAAAAAGCTATTAAGATATTTTACAGAGAACTAGACTGTTCTAGTTTTATGGATTGTCCTAATGATTTTCCGGATTGCGAACACTGTAAGAAAAACAAAAACAGCTAAAAGGAGGAAACACTTATGGGAGGTAGGTACTATTGCATGGCAAAGAAAGTAAATTATAATAGGTCACCTTGGAACTTCTGTGAATATACAGATAACAGGTTCAAATGGATATATTATATTGTAAAATGTTTAATTAAATACGATCATGTAGAGTTTGGGAGAATTTCGTATCCCAATAAACAAAAATAATTGGAGGAACTATCTTATGAATTTGCTGTATGATAGTGATGTATCACGAGAACACTTTGTACCTAAATATTCATGCAGACCTGTGGATATTAGTACTTTTGTGGAATCCGAATATTTTCTAGGTAAGACATTAGACAAAGGATGTAAACTTTGGCCATATTGGAAAAAGTTTCTAGACACTTATACTAATTATAGAGAATTTTATTTCTCTGGCGGTATTTGTACCGGAAAAACATTTATTGGATTAGTTATAACATTATATAGGTTTTGTGAAACTTTACTTCTAGACCTTTGCAGTTGTAATACAAAAGACGTTAAAAAACTCGCTATTGGAGCTTTCGGACTTCCTGGAGTGACAGTTAATCTAAAAGAAAGATTACTAACTATGCTAAAGAATAGTGAGTTCTTTCAACATTTAGATTTAGAATATAAAGATACATCAGAAGGTGTTATATGTAGGAATAAGGATAACACGGTTGTGCTTTATGTAGGTTCCAAAATTCCAGATAGTAGTAACTATCCAAATACATATAAGGACTACTATTGGGTACATTGTTTTTTCGATGAGTACATGGTAAACAAGAAATTCTCAATGTTTCCAAATACACAGTTGACAAGATCTTACGCTAAATTAGGACCTAATTTCTTTACATTACAAGTGAACACATCCGCCCAGAAAGAATATAAGGATTTCAATAAAGCCGTCACTAACTATACCGATAACTGCTTATCTTTTTATAAAAAATTATTTATATGGGAAACACAACCAGATTTTGACCTAACAAAAGGAACATTTCCGGTTATTTATAACAATAGAGAGGCCTATATCCTTGAAGAGTCTAATATAGATAAGTTAGACAACGGTAATTATACTATTATACGGATACCTGAAAGATTACGCTATAGTTTCCTGATGGATGCCAAAATTTCCTTGATAAATTATTGTGGAATAGATACGTTCAACAACGAACTTATTAAAAATCTACGTTTTGATCAGGCAATTAGTCTTCTACAGGAGTATTCAAGTCAAGCTGTTATGTACTATAATCAAGATCCTAATAGAAAACTGTTTGTTGATTCACAAGGTGAGTTAAAGGTGCATACCTGGAAAGATATTACTAGTTTAACTAAATTAGATTTGGACAGATTAAAACAGATTAACGATACAAACTGGATAGTAGAAATTACAACCGAATAATAGGAGGGTACTGGTATGACTATGTTAGAGCTTCAGAATGTGTTGTCCGAAGTATTAACGAATCTTGTAGATAACACAAGAAGTCCTATTCAACATCAGAAAGATCTTCAAACCGCTGAATATACAGCTAAAATCTCTAAACAGATGATCAATAATGCAGATGTTATTTTAAGAACAGATAAACTGTCCCAAAAACATGATAGAATTGATAAAATTGTAGGAGAAGTCTAAAATGTCAACAGCAGATACTTATACAAAAGAACAGACAGAGTTTCTTATTACAAAGGCACCTACACTACAATATTCTGTTTTAACTAGACTATTTAATGAAAAGTTCAACGAGAATAAAACACAAAAACAAATTAGGAAATGGTGTTACTATCATAATATTACAGCATTATCAAGTAGAAATATGACAGAAGAACAAGTTCAGTTCATAATGGAACATTATAACTGTATGCCAAGAAAAGAACTCACTAAACTATTTAATGAAAAGTTCGGTACTAACTATACCGTGAATGGTATGAAAACATGGTGTAATAAAAGAGGGTTACACAGTTTTCAGACTGGTAAATTTGAAACAGGTAATAGATCTTGGCAAAAAGGTTTACACGGTTCCGAATATTGGAAACATTTCACAAAAGAATCTAAAGAAAAAGTAATTCAACATTTAATAGATAAAGCACAAAAGTATAAGAATGGTGATATCGTTATCCGACATGGGTTACCTTGTGTATATACAAAAAGAGCTAATGGTAAAGGAATTGATATAAACCTAGATGCAGCTAGTGTCAAGGTGTGGGAAAGTTATTATGGTAAAGTCCCGGATGACTGTATTATCTTACACCTAGATGGAAATGTGATGAACTATGACATAAGTAACCTAATCTTGTTTCCAAGAAAATGTTTATCTAGTTTAAGACATATAGGTGGTCTTACGGATAACCTTGAATTGAATAAAACAAAGATTAAATATTGCCAGCTTATGGATTCTTTGAAGAAAGGGTAACTGATGAAGAAACCTTTAATTTGCAATATTAAAGTTCCTTTATTTGTAAGAAATGCTTATAAAGATATATTTAATGATTTCGTGTCCGATATGTCTTTCGTAGAGGCAATAGAGAATGGTTTTGTACGGGTCTATGATAATCCAAACTGCATGCCAGTTGACATAGTAGGTCCGATTACAAAAATACAATTTAATAACAGATCTATCGAAGACTGTATAGAATTTAATGTCTATGATACGAAAAGTGGTAAATTTATTAAATCAATGCTAGATATGAATTGTTATATCTATTCAGTTCCCATTTTTGAATTGAATAGATATAAGGGTAATCCTACAAATTTAATTGGATTTGGCGTTTTTACAGTAAACGAGAACATTTCCGTTGATGTTGAATACGATAATTTTATTTTAACAAAAGTAATTAGGAGGAAAACGTAATGGATAAAACAACTATCGGAGATAGAATGAAGCAATATGAAGCCGTTCCTAAACTGTTTTTAATGAGACGGATGCCCGTTATTATTAGACTAGATGGTAAAGCATTTCATACATATACAAGAGGTTTTGATAGACCGTTTGACGAAACATTGTCTAGATGTATGAAAGCAACTATGATGGAGTTATGTAAACAGGTACAAGGTTGTGTTCTTGGATATACACAATCAGACGAAATTACTCTTGTTCTTTGTGATTGGCAGAAACTGGATACAGATGCTTGGTTTTCTTATAATCTACAAAAGATGGTTTCCATTTCGGCATCACTAGCTTCTGTTGTTTTTAACAACGAGATTAAACTTTTAGCTTCTATAGAAAAAGATCCTGTTAGATGGTCACTTCTTCAGAAGAAATCTTTACAATTAGCACTATTTGACTCCAGAGCATTTTCAATACCTACTCACGAAGTAGTAAATTGTCTTATTTGGAGACAGCAAGATGCTACTAGAAATTCTATTCAAGCCCTAGCACAATCCCTATTCCCTCATAAAGAATTGCAGGGTTTGAATACTAAAAAACTACAAGATAAACTATTTACTGAAAAAGGAATTAATTGGAATGATCTACCTACGGAACAGAAACGAGGTAGTTGCTGTATAAAATTAGATGATAACAAGTGGCATATTGACACGGAAATTCCTATCTTCACACAGGACAGAGCGTATGTGGAGTCTAGAATGGTTTTTAACGAATAAAGTTTAGTAATTTCATACAAAAATAAGAACCCATATTCTAAAAAGTTTATGGGTTCTTTTTGTCGAATTTACTTGACATTTTTCATAAAATGTGTTATACTATATATGTAAGTAATTAGGATGTGATAATTATGCTAGACGAAACGACAGTTTATATCTGGTTAGATGACATAAGAAACATACCGAAGGAAATAACGGTTACATATAAGGAACACTATACCAAACACTCTGTGAACGAAGTAAAGAACTGTTTACAGATCTTTGAGAAACAGGGTAAAACAGATTTTATACTGGATCTGGATCACGATTTAGGTGAGTATGCTAAATACGGCGGAGATGCCATTAAACTTGTTCTCTGGCTAATAGAAACAGGAAGAAATAACTCCCACTATAAACTTCTGTTTCATACAGCTAATCCTGTAGGGAGAGAAAACATGGAAGCTTTATACAAGAGATATTGGGAGGATTAATTATGATTAAACTGTTATATGAAGCTAACCCATTAAACGAGATGGCAATAATTAATCCCAGATTGTGTAAACAACTCTCCATTCAAGTTGAAATAGAACAACGAGATGAAGGACCCGTTCCTCATGTTCATGTTTATTTGGATAAAACCCGAAATCCTAAAAACTGTGCCTTTGTAAGGTTAGATAAACCTGAATATTGTACACATCATAAGGATGGTAAAAAGATGAATAAACAACAAAAGAAAGAGTTTATTCAACTTATGGGATCACCTTGTGATAACTTTTTACCGGATATTAATGGTAATCCGGTAAAAGTTAATTGGTACCAAAATGCTGTTCATATCTGGTCGGAAACATATGAAGACGGTAGTTTTAAAAAGTTTAAGACTGATTTTAATGGTATACCTATTCCACCTGATTATTCCACCTTGTAACTATACTTTCTGTTTGGAGGTAAGGACATGAGAATGTGGCATTATGGAATACTTCCTTATCTACCTGATATGCAGCTAAAAGGTCAACTTCGAGAACTTATAGCGATCATGCATATGTGGAGAGATAGAGGAACACCTAATCATCTTCTTGTAAACAATGTTTTATATTTTCCAAAGGAACATTTCTTTAAATATTTTATGTACTATAATGATGCCTATTTCGAAAGATTCAAGAAACAAGTAAATAAGAAGTATCTGAAAGAATTCATGGAATTTTGTGAAGTAACTGATACTATGATGGAATTATACAGAACACAAAGTAAAGAAATTTATTCTGGTTGGCACGGTAAAGAGTATTTAAGAGTTTGTATGGCAAATCTGTATGAAAAATATAAATTCGGAATTGGTAAGAATAAAATATGCTGTGCGGATTGGCAAAGACTATGTGAAGGTTATTTCTATAACACAGGTGAAGAATTTCGTATATAAATTATGGAGGTATATATGAATAATGATTCATATAAGATAACTGAAATAGAAGAGACTGTGAAATCCGTTTTTGGTCCGGATACAGATGTAAAATTCAGATATGTTTTACTAACAGCTAAACCAGTTCCTGAATTTAGAATAAATATTCTTCATGCTGAATATGAAGGTACTAATAACGAATCCGGTTATCCGGTTGTAACGCTCAGACTGGATAAAATGAAAATAACAAACGATCCACAATGTGATCAATGTCTAAATTATATAAGATTCTGCATAGAACTTTATCGTAAACTACAGGATATGATGAACAAATGGTTGATAAATTCTGTAATGGAGGATAAAAAATGAGTGATATAAATGTTATCAAAGAAATTACGGATCGAATCAATCATATTAGCATGACATTAGCCTGGGAACCTCGTAATAATCAGGAACAAGAGAATTATGAAGCACCCATAAATAGCATCATTACGAGATATCTTATTCTTAATCATTGGTATCGTCCAGAAACAGATACAATCAGTTTTGAACACGATTGGAAAAACGATAAACATATTGTAAAAGTAAATAGATCTGATTATATAGAATATTTGGATATTGACTTTGTGGTGAAGAAGAATGAAAATGATTATACGGATAACAAATAGAACTCGTAAACATCTTGGACCCAAAGGATATTACAGATATAGGAACGAAGTAAGAAAACGATTCTTATATAAGTGGTTGACTACACAGTATCCGGAAAAAGATAACCTATTTATTTTAACATACGATAAAAAGCTAGATGACATGGACTCTTTGAAAAAGATAACTGTTTGTAAAGGTGTTTACATAAGTGATATAAACTAATTGAAAGGAATTTTTATTTATGAAACCTCTGTATGACATTAATGGAAATCTTTTTGAAATCGATGATATTGTTTTATTTGCTGTAAACGATAAGGACATCTCAGAGTTATACATTGGAAGGGTAGACTTTGAGAATGGTTCGTTTACTGTTACTTGTCCTATCGCGAAGTTAAGACTAGACGAAAGTATTTGTAAAAAATTTGAAGTCATTGCGAAGGATAGTAAGAAGGCTTCCAAACTTTATCGGAAATACGAGGAACAGTTCAGACGACTTATTCGTGATGACGATGCTAATGCTACAGGACTGAAAGCTCTTGTACCTACATATCTTGACAAGTTCATAGCAACACAAAAATAAAATCAGGGAGGACTTTATTATGAACAAGGTTGACTTACTAAAACCTGAGAAACAAGATATAGATCAAAGATCCTGTCTATGTCCTATTTGCGGAACACAGTTCTATATTCAAAATAGAAAAGTATATACATATAAGATACATAACAAGAACAATTTTATCAGGTATATGTGTTCCTGGACTTGTTATAATAAAGCCTCTGAAATGATAAAACGATCAATAAAAGTGGAGGATTAAATTATGGGATTTGTTTTACTTAATGAAGATGAGATTCATAAGATCGTAGAGAACTTTGTTCGGGGTAAACAATCTAATTTCTACAATAACGCAGTATACTCTACAAAAGTGGAAGGTACTAAATTTGTAATGAGAATTAGTGATTTTCAAATCGCCATTAAACACGAATCCGAAACATCACCCTATTATCTTTTTGTAACGATAATGCCAGATAGTTGTGTTGCACTTTTAGAAGAACCACTAGCTTCCATCACAATAACGGATAATTCAATTCTTTTGAACGGTGTTATTACACCTATTCCTCTTACTTTGGATGATATTTACCAACTGTTCCATACATTAGTAGAAGCTAATAACACAAAACTTTCAAAGGAGAGTGCTGAAGATTGGAATTAAATATAAATAACCATAAATGTAAATTACCAGATGGAATAATTATACAACCGGATGGAGTAAACGAACTCGACCCTTGTTTACTAGAGACTAAACAAATTTTTTCTAACTGTGTAGTTATTGTTTCCAGATGTAAGAATTGTGGATCTGTTTCTGTTTCTTGGAAACGGACGGAACAAACAGAAGAAATTCCAGAAGAAGAATGGGATTTATTTATTTAGGAGGTTTTATAATGATTGGAAGAAATCTAATTAAAGAACGAGAAGCAAGAAACCAATACCAATGAAGGGGTAGAAACCAACATCAGTGAGGTATGATTTATGAAAGCGTACAAAGGTTTTAATTTAGACATGACCTGTAGAAGGTTTCAGTTTGAAGAAGGCAAAACATATGAGGAATCAGAAGCAATACTGTGTGAAAAAGGATTTCATGCTTGTACTAATCCTTTAGATTGTTTAAGGTACTACACATCACATAAATCCGTTTATCACGAGGTAGAATTGGAAGATGTGGTAGCAGATACCATTCGAAAAACGGAACCGGACACTAAAATTTGTGGTAAAAAAATAACTATTGGTAAGGAACTAACAATAGATGACATGGTAGATATCTCTTTTTCACAAATTATGAAGGAAAGAGAAAATTGTCAAACCATATGTGATTCGGTATTTGTGAATGATAGGTTTGCATGCTGTTCTACCCAAGAGAATTCAAATAAGTTCATAAACAATGTTACATCTACAATATTCACTAAAAGTAAGGAAACTATAAATGTTGGAGATGGCAGTGATATTGTAATGTGTGACAGCTGTATTAATTTAGTAAACGTGTCTCGTTACGCTATTATATATAATAACCATGAGTTAAATAACATAACAAATAATGGTTCCTATAGTATAATTGTAAATACGGCTCCTTTCGTCGCCATAAATTGTATGACAACCTATTGTTCTATAATCAGTAATGCTAATTCTGGTAATATTAAAATAACAAGTGGAATAGACACTCACATTAACGGTGACGGTAATTGTATTCACAGTCTAGGAACAAATAATTTTATTAGTGTAAAGGGTAATAATAATAAATTATTTATAACTGGAACCAATAATGTTATCAGTGTAGAGGGTAAGGATAATAGATTATTTATCACCGGAACCAATGAATTCAAAGTTTCAGAAGGGACAGTTGTAAGTCTAGTAACCGCATTTATTCATAATGTGGACACTTTTGCTGACAGTCATATCATTGTTGCTGGAGAAAATTCTAAAATAAAACCAAATGTTCGGTATTGTTACAGAAATGGATGTCTTATAGAAATGAATATGTGAAAATAAAATATTAACTGTGTAGTCAGATTAAAAAATTAATAGGTTTTCTTGAAGATGAACTACAGAAACATTAAGGAGGTAATATCATGAAGGTGTATAATAGCATTATTAGGGGATTAGAGGAGGTTATTATCTTCGAACGTGGAGAAGGTACAACCAAAACAAAAAGGTTTAACAAACCCACGGTAAAAGAAAATATTAAATTAACTATATCCGAGAAACCTATAAAAGATGATAAAAAGTAAATATGTACAAAATCCTCACATAAAGTTTGTGAGGATTTTTTATTAATTTTCTTTATAACTACTTGACTTTTTCGTTAAAATGTGTTATACTATATATAGTAAAAGTAGTCAATAATAGAAGGAGGATGGCTTATGGATTTCACTAGATTTTTACTTATAACCAATATGAAGATGAAAGACGTAAGACGAATCCCGAGAGTTACTATTGAGATTATACTTGAAATGATGAACGAAGGTCTTACTAACACATACAAAACAGAAACAGAAAGAGAAGATATTATTTATCAGATTAAGTGCTACGAGGAACTTTTACTTACTGCTAAATAAGAAAGGTGGTTATTATGGATCTTATTGGAAAGACTTTTGGACTCCTCAAAGTTGTAGGTAGATCATGTAGACCTGGTTATGTTGTCTGTTGGTGTCAATGTGGAGCTTTTAAGGATATAAGAGCTACTTCTCTTACAAAACAAAAAGATCCGACACGTTCTTGTGGTTGTCTACAGAAACAGAAAGCTGTCACTATCGGGGAGACCACAATATCCAAAAATTCTAAACAGCAGATAGACATTAATAGAAGATTTAGAACAAACTTTGGTTCTATTGAATGTGAACTTCCTAAAAATAATACCAGTGGACATAAAGGAGTTTCCTGGAATAAAAGTCATCAAAAGTGGCAAGCATATATTGGAATTCATGGTAAAACAATCAAACTTGGTTATTTTGATGATATAGAAGAAGCTATTAAAGTAAGAGAAGACGCCGAACAGGAATACTTCAAACCTCTCATCGAGGCAAAGGAAGGAGTTCAGTAATGTTTTACAATAACAGAATCACTCACAGAGTTATAACAGGATACGATAGATTTACAGGTTCATTTACAGTGGAGCTTCGCGATAAAGACGATCTACCTACAGCACCTAAAAAATATTTCAAAACAAAAGAAGAACGAGATAAGTTCAAGAAGGAAATTGAACAAGATTTTAACCTAGTAGAGGAGTGACAAATGTGGATAGATTCTATATTGAACAAACATTCAAAAATAAAGTTACTGGAGAAGTAGAGAGAAAACTCCTAGGTAAGAATTCATATCTTATGCGAAAAGAACTTATGCAAGAAAATGGTTCTTTTAAGACATATCTGGATAGAACAAAAACATCATTCTATGTAAGTAAATATGCTTATAAATCTACAGGATATGCTCAAAGAGTTATAAATATTTTAAAAGAAAATTTTCCACATGGTTCCGTGTATGAGATAGAATATAAGATAGTTTGTTTGGAAGGGGAAGAATAATTTGGATCAATTCAAAATGTTCAACAAACAATTCTATATAGATAAAATAAACCAAGAAATAGAAGAACTAAATAACGGAATAAAACAAGACCAGGAATATATAGAAAAACTTCCTAGACTTCTAGGTCTTAAAAAAGGAACTCCTGAATATACAAAAATAAAAGGAGAACGATCTAGAAGTTTTTGTAGAATGTATCATAAATATGAAAGAATACAAAAACTACAAAAAGAAATAGAAAGATATCAGAATTTAGAAATTTAATAATTTATCAATTCTAAATAAATACATAAACTATTATCTCCTACATTATATTTATGGGTTATTTGAACCCTTTAGACACAGTTTTCGATAGTTGAAAACATGATTTATACATATTTTTTGAGGGTAAGAATAACCAAATTGACATATTTTTGAAGGAGATGTTTTTATTATGAAACTCAGAATAAATGAAATGGCAATAGCAAGTACAGATTCAATTATCAAAGCATTGGAAGAAAGAGGTTTTAGAGATTTAGTAACTTCCCATTTTAAAAATGGGTTGCCCAAAGAGCATATTAGTTATAGCAAAGATTATTTTGATAGAACATCTAAAAAAGATGTAAATTGGGAAGTAAATATTTATCCATATACCGGAGAAATAGAAGTTACTGAATATGTACATGATGTTCCTACTTCTGATGCCTTTAATATTTCTGGTGTTAAAAGAATCCGAACTCCTGAAGATGTGTATAAGGTAGATGATTGGGCTTCTTCTATTAGAGCTACTTCCTGGAATGAAGAAGATGATGAAGAGTTTGATGAGGATGATTACTATGATGTGGATGAAGAAGAATTCGATGATTTTGATTCTACACTAGAAGAAGATAGAAAACCAGGAGTAGATATTAAACCGTTCTACAAATTATCCGGATACAGAAAGTTAAAAGAACTTGGTTACGAGGATGACGACGAAGAAAACATTATAACTAAAGTTTATCCATCTGGAATGGTAGTTATTGTTGATAAAAAGTTTGGAACTGTTGAAGCCGTAGATGAAAATGGTTCTGTTGACGTTCCAGAAGATTTAGAATGTATTGCCGATTTTAACGATGCTGTAAACCTAGACAATGAGGCAAAGGTAAACTTTACGAGAGTAAAGTGGTGATGTTTTATGTCAATAAAACTAAATATACTAGATGAAAAACTTGAAAATATTTCTGAAGGTTGTTATGCCACTGATTATGTTGGCGATATTGTAAATTGGATTCTAAATAAGCCAAAGCCCTACAGAATACTTTATGATAGTCATTTTGATATTTGGGTTATTTGTGATGCTTTAGAAAATACTCATAGAGGCATGGCATTAGATTTATTTGACAGTGATTATCTTTATGGTGTAGTTAAAAATTTAGATGGGTATATCAAATTTGCCAGAAATGATGGTAAATTTACTTGCGGATATACAGATGGAGAAGTTTATTCCGATTATGGATTCAGAAAATATCTTATAAAAGGGTTATTCTTTATCCCGACAGGTAAAAACTATGAGGATTATGAAAATTCTAGTTTTTATAGTATTGAAACTCCTATAACAACAGGAACCATATTTACTCAACTTTCTGATGAATTTACCCCTACTGGAATATTTAAAGATTTGTATAAAAAACTAGAATCTGCTGGAGCGATAAAAAACACACTTCCTGAATTATTAAAACAGTGCCGGAAAAAATACGGTGACAAATGGTTAGACTATTTTTACGAAGAAGCCGAGGAATGGGATTACGACGAAGAAGAAGTACAAGACTTTCTAAATAATTATGGAATTCTTAGCATCATAAAAGAGAATAAAAATATGGTTTTAGGAAGATTAAATAAAGGAGGTAATATTATGCTCATTAAAGAAGAATTTGAATTTCAGGATTATATAGATGTGTTAGAAGATCTAGGATTTGAACCTAATCCTGATAACACACCTAATTCTTGGAATAAAATCTGGTATTCTGACAGTATTACAGAACCTTGTATTGATCTGAACGTTGATTTAGATAATTTTATTATAGAAGTAACTTTGTTCTATAAACGAAATGGTAGAATTTCAGATGAAGCTACATATCCACTAAATAAACCATCCGATATTGAGGATATGTACAACCGTATTGAGGAGCAGGGGATAGATTAAAGTGTTTGGAAGAAGTAAAATAACCTTCGCAGATTGTAAACAATATCTTTTACAAAATATATCTATTCTAAATCCACAATTAAACCAAGAAACTTCATCTACAGTAAGTTATAATCTTATACAAAATAAAAGAGTTATAACACTAAAAATCGCTGAATTAAGTAAGGGAATAATAACTGTAGATGTAACAGATTCTTTTTATTTACTTAGAATACCAAATGAAAAGTTCAAAGATTTTACAAAATATAAAAATTATATGTTAAACTTAATAAATAAAATAGTTACAGAAATAGGATTAGAATAATTAGTAAAGGAAGGACTAAATAAAGTCCTTCCTTTTTTATTCCTATGAGTTACTATTTATAAGTGAAAATAATCAGAATTTTAATTGTACACGAATACTATATTACTGTATATTATTTTAAGGAAGTGATTATTATATGTCAACAACTTCTATAACACTAACAAGACAAACAGTAGAACAAATGGTACCGGCTACTTTTGATAAGAATAAAGGTTTCTTTTCTCTTGTAACTGTAAATTGGACAGAACAGATGTTTTATGAACTTCCTACAATAACAGTTGAATTATATATTAAAAACGGAACAACTGATATTAAAACACCGTTATTTAGTAGAGTTATAAAAACATATAATCCTAATACTAAAACTAAAGAATCCTGGGAACATACTAGAAATGTTATAGATGTTCCTGAAAGTTGTTATCTTAAAATAATTCCTAACTTTGATAATAATGCTGTTTCTGCTAGAAATAGTCTTATTGAAATTGGAATTGAAGAAGGAGAACTATGGGAAGCACCTACAACACAATTTCCTATTATACTGTCTATAGGAGAAGAAGCAGGTGGAACAGAACAAACTATTGAAGGACAACCTCCAATAAGTTTTATTTCTACTACTACATCTCTAATAGATTGGACATTATATGGAAATAGTATTCAAGAAGGAACTCCTTCTCCTACATCTCCTAAACCTGTGTTAGGTTGTGGAGATTATTATGAAACAGAACCTGAATTGAAAAATCTTACAGGAGTTCCTCCATTTACTATTAGTGCCGACGGCAGACCTCTTGTATCATGGAGCATTGACGGCAACGCTGTTCAGGACGGCACACCTGCACCGGATGCGCCGGTTTCAGTGGACGGGTGTGGGGATGAAATAAACGGATGGTCTGGCGGATGGAGACAAAACAGCCCTGTTTTCACTGTTACAGAAAATTCTGACGGAACTTTTTCCGTAGAATCTACATTATCAACCGGAACAAACTACCTTGCATTTAATTTGACAGATGAGATTCCAACATACAAAACGACGTATTTCCAGATAAAAGTTAGTAATGGCTCTGCGGGGCTTTACTCAAACGGAAAATTCAGAATCTGCTTCCGAAGAGTTTCTGGAAATCAGATTGTACCCGGCACATCTGTAACGATTACATCAGATGGCGTCTGGCGTACATCGTACAATGGCTCCGAAGAAGTCTATGCGTCAGTGATTTTCTGCGATGCCAATATTGTTTTCGTCTGCACCATCGGCGATGTGGTTTTAACCGATGGATATAAAATCAACATAACATCTGCCGGACAGACCGTGCCTGTCTATCTCGGACAGGTGCAGACGACACGGCGGATTAAGAAACTGGTGCTGGATGGGACGGAGAGCTGGTCTGAACTTGGAACCTCGGGTAAATCATTCTATATCGTAGCAAGTGATATTCTTGTTAATGGGGAAGCGATATCTACCCACTATGAATCGAAACCGTTTAATGTTATTTATTCCGGTTCATTTGTAGGTGTTGGCGTTGCATCGACGCAGAAATGGCTTGCATTTTCTACTGGAACTGTTCAGACAACGGACGCGTGGAAAACATATCTTGCAAGTCAATACGCCGCCGGCACGCCCGTCACCGTCTGGTATGTTTTAGCAACAGAAACCACTAACACTGTAAACGAGCCTCTGCAAAAAATAGGAATATATAGTGATAACATAACAAAAGATCAATCAGGAATAACAATACCAGTAGAAAAAGGACTAAATACAATAGAAGTAGAAACAGAAGTGAAACCTAGCAATATGGAAATAATATATCAGTAAAAGAATTAAAAAAATAGCAATAACCTGAAATCTATAAATTAACGAAAGGAGTTTTGTTACTATGTCTATATCTACTCTTATATCTAGTATAGATAGACAGACTACTTATCCAGTAACTCAATCTGGCTCTGCTCCGGATAATTGTGGATTACTTTGTCTAGCCCTTAATACAACCTGGACTGAACAAATGATTCATGAATTACCAACAATAAATGTAAATATATTCATGCCAGATGGATCTAGATTAGTTACTATTTCAGTAGACATGAGAACAGTAAACAGAAGTACTCATTTACCTACAAATCCTTATTGTATTCCGCTTTATAATCTTCCGGAAACATTTGATTTTAGTATTACTCCTCTATTTGACGAGAGTGCTTTAGATTCTCATAACGCACAAATAGAAACAGGAGATTTTACTTCATTTACAACATCAGAAGAAGGAATTGTAGATACTAATCCTGAAGATTATACATCTCTATTATGGACAATACCTACATCTACTTTTGATGTAACCATTAGTTTTGATGATTCTAATATTGTTGCTGGTGGTGGAAGTGGAGGAATAGATCCTTCTCAAATTGATACAGAAGTAAATGGAACATCAACAAATCCTGTTCAAAATAAAGCAATATATAGTTTTGTAAATAGTTCAGTATCAACTAATACAGCTTATTTTGTAGGAACATATAATAGTGTAGCAGAACTAGAAGCTCACGCAGATTATCCTTATGATCTTACTAATAATGATTATGGTTTTGTTATTTCTACAGATTCTGCAGGTAATACTGTTTATAACAGATATAAATATAATGCTGAATCTCAACAATGGGCATTTGAATACGCTCTAAATAATTCTAGTTTTACTGCTAATCAATGGGCTACTATAAATAGTGGTATGACATCTGATGATAAAACTAAACTAACTAATCTTGCAAATGTTCCGGAAATAACTGGAACAGCTACATCTACAGGTTCTATTACATGGAGATTTACACCGTCAGCTGATGACCTTACTAAATTACAAGGATTAAGAGATAATGATTATCCAGAAATCCTATTCACTCCTGTTATTAGCGGATATAAATATCATATTATTTTAAGAAAAACCGCAGAATCAGGTGTTCAAGAATTTACTGGATACGGCATCAATGCATATGCCAATAATACGATAGATGTATATAATGCCGTTGGTTTGAATGGTAGTGGTTATATCATTATCACGAAATGTCAAATAACTTCACTTGATGCATTAAATGCTGGAACTGCAATCAGTCTCGCAAGTAATGTTGTGGGTGTGAAAGTTGGTGATGGTTTGACAACAGATAACAGCGGAAATTTGAAAACAACGATTGTTGGTGAAATTATGTCTGAAACTGCATATTCACAACTTGCAACAAAAGACAAAGACATCTACTTCACATACGACTAAAGGAGGCGAAACTATATGTCTCATTTGAACATAAATGGGGTAGATAAGCCTCTTGACCATGTTTATGTCAACACAGGCAGCGTAGTGAAAGAAGCATGGGAAGCTCGTGATAAAAACGACCATCTTCTCTGGGGCAGAGTCGACACATTCACCGGCACAAACTCCATATCCGCGAGATGCTATGGTCTTCCTGTGAAAAGCTGGGAGATTGACGGAAATTCCCAGCAGTCAGGGGTGCCCTCACCAGATAACATCATCATGCCGAATTTCTGTGGCGTGAGGACGGAGAATTTGTTTGATAAGGATAATTTCATAGATGGTGGTGGCTTCTATCCGGTTGGGAGTTCGTCGTCACTTGTTGCATCAGCAAATACCGATATTTTGCTGATTCCGTGCAAACCATCTACACAGTACACAGTATCTCGTTACGAAATCACAAAAAGATTTATGATTTGCTTCACAGAAACAGCAGATTTAGAGGCCGGTACACCGATCTACAACCTAACTGGCGCGGCCGGATATGATCCAGCGCAGGCATATGAGCTGTCAGCGCAGTCAGGCGCGGACAGTAAATATCTGCTTATCTACTACGCAAAGCATGCTGGACCAGATTCAAGTACGACAGAAGAAATCCAATCCTGTCTAAACACTCTGATGGTCGTAGAGGGATCTACAGCCCCGGATTCGTACATTCCATACGGCTACAAAATTTCTCTCACCAGCGCCGGACAGACCGTGCATGTATATCTGGGGCAAGTGCAGACGTTGCGGAGAGTAAAGAAATTGGGGCTGACGGGTGACGAATCATGGTCAGCCGACGGCGGAGGAGACACACTATTTTATTATATAAATCTTAATCCGTATGGAAGCCCGAACACTACAGCAGGATCGCTTTGCTCGCATCTTGTATATGGCAGCCGATACACCGAGGGACAGTATGACATCGGGGAAACCGGGGCATTACGGGTGAGTGCAAAGGGTTTCGCATCTTTGGCGGCATTCAGGCAATGGTTAACCGACCAATACGCCGCCGGCACTCCGGTGACGGTGTGGTATGTCCTCGCAACACCACAAACCGCAATCGTAAACGAACCT